>Ga0099825_1005992_pt1 | contig 15391 bp, 6 predicted proteins | sample SiratroredBW_FD_76838 | JGI IMG/M metagenome (GOLD analysis project Ga0099825, IMG submission 76838) | Root nodule microbial communities of legume samples collected from California, USA - Siratro red BW | ecosystem: Host-associated > Plants > Roots > Nodule | place: USA: California | collected... | reverse complement strand
TTATTAATAATTTTTTATTTATATAATTTTATAATTTAATTATAAATATATATATATATATATATATATATATATATATATATATATATATATATATATATATATATATATATATATATATATATCTTTTTGTTATTGAATAGTTGATAGTATAAGTTTTTTTTTTACTTATTTTCTATATAAAAATTGTTTAAATAATATATGAGATATATGAGAACAATACAAAGGCAAAAACAAAAACAAGCATATAGCTGATAGAAATAAGACTAATTTTATACCTTAAAAGAACAAGAACAACAATGAATATTCAAACCGAGGTATAAAAAATTGCCATCCCTGATTGATAGCCAATTTATTATTTTACTTTCAATGTGAAAAAACGGAATTGATTTGGGAAAAAATAAGGTCGAACCAAATGTTTTTGTTTTTTAATAGGTAAGTTTGTTTTCTTAAATTTAAAATTAATTTTATATTTTTGTAATCTGATTAATTTATGTTACTTTTTTGTGGACCTTCAATTATTGGCCTTCCATAGATACGAAAACGGCAATTTTGGTTTAGGAAGTGACATTGAATCTAAAGAGGTTGCATTTGCATTTATTTTATATTGAAAGCATATTTGACGCCTAAAAATGCTGCGGTTATAGTTCTACGAATTTTTTTTTAATCTTTAAATTTAGCAAAAATAATGTAATTTTAGTCCTGTATGATGGACTAAAAGTACATTTTTTTTTTTATCTTTTAAAAATTAGAAACAAGAAAAAAGAATCAGTAAGTGGTGAATTATTTTTGTGCCCATGTAAGTTAAACTATACTTGTATTCTTATAGCATATGTATTCTGAGAGTATACAAATAACTAAGAACTCTGTCATGAATCAAATGCAGACAGTGACATTTCTTACATTAGACATCATCATAACACTTTGAACTCCAATTGTACTGTAAAAGCATAACAAGTAAATACCTCCTTTGAAAACTCCTCTTACCAACTCAATAATGTTAAACTTGAATTATAGTACTCATACATAAGTCTTGGTCTAACTCAACTTAAGATACCACAACATTATCATTAGGACTTGAAAAACAAAGTTGCCAAATCAATGTTTTTATCCATAATGTACATAAGATCGCAAGGCTATGTTAACGTTTGTGTGTGCAATACAAACCGTGGAGAAAATGCTAATTTACCAAAAAACAAAAAAAGGATAGAAAAAAATACACAGATAAATACACAGATTAACACACCGGTAGTGCCTCCCTAAATCCAACTCTAAAACTAGTGCTACCCTTTCGACCCCTCTTACCCAAATCTGCATTGCCTTTCTGCATCATTGCCACAAATTCATTGTAGTCTATTCGTCCATCCTGAGAGCCCAAAATATAATCATAACAAACTCATCAGAAAATTGGAATTTCACAATGGTATACAATTATTGTTATATCAATCTAAAAGTTGAATTATGGCCACCAAAAACTATGTTACTATTGAATATATATGTATAATGTATATATACTCACGTTATCTTGATCAGCTTCTCGGATCATTTCCTCCAAGCGAACATCTCCAATGCCAAATTCTTCGCAAGCTTGTTGAAGCTCATCTTGAGTGATGTAGCCACTTCCATCTTTATCAAAATAAGCAAAAGCTGCAACTAAATGATCTTCTCTGTCAACCTTGTTTAGATGCAATGTTGCAGCTATGAATTCTCCATAGTCAATTGTCCCACTGTTATCAACATCTGCCTGGAATCCATAACAAATTTGGATTCCATGGATCAGAACAATATACTATTGAAAAATATACCTTTCCTATGTCATCAACTATTATCAATCTGTCATTATACTGAAAATGTTTTACTAAATGATACTTATAACACTCCTCTTTCAGCTTGATCATAAAGAATGAAATTAAGGAAATAAAAAAGATGATTCTGAATACTTACTGCTTGCATAAGGTCGTAAATTTCAGATTCATCGAGATTAGCACCAAACTTTTTCAGTCCAACCTTGAGTTCTTCAAAAGTAATTTGACCACTATTATCTGTGTCTATCATCTTAAACATTTCCTTCAACCCTGCAATTTCTTCTTCAGAGAGATTCTCTGCTATAACCTGCATAGCACAACAATAATTTAGCTAAGTTTCACAATCTAAGAGCAGATTTCCAACATTAAGCAGTACAATTTAGCAGCTGCACAAAAAACAATAAGAAGTTTCAATATTCAACTTTGAAAATCAAATAAAAAAATTGTACAAACTATAGTTATCCTGTTGGATCCAAGAGTTTGTTGGAGTCATATTGAGTAGAATTGAACAATCAGAGCTCCATATAAGAAAACAAAAGACTTATAAACTTATTGTCATAAAGTTATAACATCATAAGCTCATCCGTTTTGAATCTCAACATATCCATCCCTATAGAGGAAAAATAGATATTATCATGAAAATGGACTAGAGAGTTAAAAATAACTCACTCTGAGAGCCATTTTCTTGAGTTTGTTCATTGCATAAAACTGCTTTAGGCGACTCAAAACTGCAGAATCAAGCGGCTTGTCAGGAGCTGTTCCATCAACTTGAATCCAGGGGTGACCTGCAAATAAATCAGGACATCTTCATCAACAATGCGGTAGAATACCTCAAGTTCCACCATGTTATAATACACAACTCAGTTCTGAAAATAGTAATACAGTGCTTAATCTTTCATCCCAAGATACAATATACCCCATCAGTGTGTTGGATAACAAAATTAAAATATTTAACATTTAGAAATTTAAGGCAAAACTGAATGAGTAACTTATTTAAATATTGATATATTAAGTGATGCTAGTGTATTAAAGAAAACTGTTGTCATCTAACAGAATAAAGAAGGCTGAGCTGAAAAAAATATATAATGCATTATCACTTGCCAAACGTGGTATGAGACTAATTAATAACTTTTGTTTTGTTGACATCTAAAAGAAATTGTAGTATAGAATCTTACGAAGAACATCAAAAGCTGTTATCCGTTTACTAGGGTCTCTGACAAGCATCTTCCTAACCAAGTCTTTTGCACTTGCTGATATGGAAGGCCATGGATCCGATGAGAAATCGAGTTGAAAATGCAAAATTGCGTCGAATATCTCTTGCTCCGTTTCTGTTACCAAGGAACATTTAAGGAAGAAAAAAATAAGTTTAAATTTCATGCATTGTCATTGTATTTTTATATTGTCGGATGACAATGTAAAACCTTTATATTGTCAATGCATGTTCTTATAAGATTCAATAAAAGGTAACAAAATGATTGGATCATAATGTGCAAGCTATGTTAAGAAGTATTACCTCCCCAAAATGGAGGCACCCCACTTAAGAGAATGTATATAATGACACCAGCACTCCATACATCTGCTTCGGGGCCATAACGCTTGCGTAGAACTTCAGGTGCTACATAATAGGGACTTCCTACTACGTCACCGAAAATTTCGCCTGCAAATGATGAGTTTGTGTTACTATATATGGGTAGAACAATGCAGAAATTTTATGTGAGGTCAAATAAGTATAGTGAGGCGTTAAGATACATAAGATGATGAAAAATAAAAAACTTAACCAAGGCACAAACGAATACTTCCCTTCACACAACTTTGCTTTGCATGAATTGCACTCAGAATTTTGCATAATGCCAGAGTTTATCTATCATTATTTCCCATTTAGGAAACTTTGTATAAAGTACAAGTCAAGTTCTCACATCAAACTATCTAGCCAGGTTTCAGGTTTTTCTTTTCAGGAAAGCAAGACAATTATATGTTACTACAAAAAAATATTACTCATACCATTTGTTAGCATACAATGTATAACATGAAAATGATGAAAACTAAAGCCACTCAATCACCAGAGAAAAGTGGTGGAAAGATCATACTGATCCACAAGAGCCAATTAGTGGAACATGCACATAGGGGAAGAAACAATGAAACATTTTGACAAACCTGGTTTGAAAAAAGCAGAAAGTCCAAAATCTATTGCCTTGAGAGGGGATTCTTCTTGCTGATTAACAAAGAGAAAATTCTCGGGCTTAAGATCCCTATGCATCACTCCAAGAGAGTGGCAAGACTCAATCACACCAACTATTGTTCTTGCAAGCTTGGCTGCCTTTCTCTCAGTGTAATGCCCTCTTTCCACAATCCTATCAAAGAGCTCACCCCCAGCACACAGCTCCATAACAACATGAACTGAAACAGCATCCTCAAAGGCCTCCTTGATTGAGATCACATTAGGACTCCCTGCCAAGTGGTGCATTATCTGAATTTCCCTCCTCACATCCTCCACATCCTCCTCTGTCAACAGCTTCCTCTTCAGTATGGACTTGCATGCATACTCTTTCCCAGTGGCCTTCTCCACACAAAGGTAAGTAGTTCCAAACTGCCCTTGTCCAAGTTTTTTTCCCATATTGTAACACTCCTTAAGGTTACCGGTTTTCCTTAGCAAAACAGAATCTGCTTTGAGGCCTGCACTTGCCGGCTTCTTCCCATGGCGTGGCTTCTTTGGTTTTTCGGGCTGCGCCCTTGTTTGATCCGAAGGTGGGTTAGTCTGTTTGGCTTGATGAGGAGGCTTCACCTCATCACTCTCAATTTTCACTACCTGTGGAGGCTTGTCTTGAACAGTTTCTGCGGCTTTTGTGTTCTTTTTGCCATCTTTGTGTGCATCTTTCTTGTGTCCACGACACCACCAGTATGAACTAGAAACAGAAGAGCCACGAGTTCCGTCATTAGAAGTATAGTTTCTCGATCCAACACAGTTGTTTCCCATCTGACACTAGACACTTCTCCTTGTTCCAAGCATCTGATATAACAAACAAGAACCAAATGAAAACAAAAAACCCTCAAACCCCAATTTGTTTTTCCTCAAAGAGAAAAAAGAAAGTTATCTCGTGTGGTGTTTCTCAATAAGAATTCGGGTTTTACCTATATTATCTTCAATGCAAATCTTTAAAACGTAGATTCCTAAGATAAAACTCTGATTCTTAACAACAATACCTAAGTTTTGTCCAAAGGAAAAACAAAAAGAAGCTTGTTTATGATACCATATGAGCTCGATGGTGCAATGTAATTGATGCGAGAAAGCTCGTTGAAGGACTAAGATTTTGTTTTTGCCGCATAGTGGGAGGCATGCACATGCGAGCGTGCTGAGAGAAGGGCACCAAAGGTGGGAAGAAAATGAAAAGAAAAAAAAAAAACAACAAAGGCTTTTCAAGATTTGTGAATTTTTTAGAAGGGTATCACCAATGGCTGGAACAAGAAAACCCTTTACGAAAAGATGAAGAGGAGAAACGAAAATGCACCAAAACGAAAAAGGGTTTTGATTTTGAAGGCGTGATGGTGAAGGTGGGAGGGAAAAACCAGAGCTTGAGGTGGAATGAAGAAGGAAAGAGAGAAGGAGTTGTAGCGGTTTTTTCTGTTAGAGGGAAATAAATTAATGAGAGAAGCGAGAAAACGCGTTGGTGATCGGAGGGCTGAGAAGGGTGCGACAATTGGAGTGGACGGTTGAGATTTGATGGGTTTTGATAACGTGGTTGTCACGTCGTTGTTGATATGTACAATTAGGTCAAATTGCAATCTCTGTCTGTCGATCCGTTTTCAGAACGTTCTCAACCGCCGGCGGACGGCAGGCTCTCGCCGGTGATTTTTTTGTTTTTTTTTTCTCTTCCTCTCTGCTCACTTGTTGCCAATTTCTTAATTTGCTTTATTATATATTAATTATGTTTGGTTTTTTATCCTATTAGGGTAATCAATTGTCCAAGAGCATGGTAATTTGTATCTTCCATGTGCACCACACGTTAAAGTGAATTAACTCTACTATTAAAATTGAAATTAAAATTGAAACAATTGTAAATGAAAATAATAATTAATATTGCACATGCTTATTACATCCCAAAACATATTATCAATCACTAAATTTATTTATTTTATATTTGTTAGAGTCAAATCCCAATTTTCATCTGCAATGAAACCATTGAGGTGGAAGATTTTGTGAATCTTTCTCTTATATAAACAAAAAGAATCCCTGGGACATTGTCCCCTTATTTCACAATTTGGCCACAGTTACTATATGTGAATTCGGGTTGGGTACCCAAATTCAAAAGGTACTTTTTTGTTTTTCACTTTTTTCAAAATTATTCTTTAAATATTAACTCATATTGGTTTGAAAATATTTAAATTATGAATAGAAAATAAATATTTAAAATTATAATATTAAATTGTTATAAATTAAACTCATTTAATTAATAAATATATTAATTTTACTAATTATTTAGCTAATAAATGATTTTACAATTAATAAATACTAGTGTTTTATAATTTATTAACTATTAAAGTATTTATTTATTATCATTTAAGTACACAAAAAAATATTATTTTTTATATTTATAGTTTAAATAATTAAAACAATATCATTTAATGTTTAAAGAATACATTTGAAAAAAACTTGAAAAGAAAAAATTCAAAAAAAAAGTGTTGTGTGAATTTGGTAGTGTTAAACAATTTTTTTATCTGATTATATTATACAATTAGTTCATATCTAGAGAAGAAAATGAATCATAGTGGTCGCAAGTGTGAATTTAATTATTTTTCGAAGTAAAAATTTATATTCATCTTCGTTGAATATGAAATTGATGTCTTATGGTTATTCTTGTTGAATTATGAATACCTGTACTTATATTTTTATTGATATATGAATTAAATAATTTTCTAACAATAATACAGATAATTTTTTAAAAAGGATATTATCAAATATTTTCTAACAGTAAATAAAAAAAATGACATTATCAAATATTGTCTACAGTAAATAAAAAATGATATTATCAAATATTTAATGTGAAAAGGATATATGTTTCTTTTCTTTAATATAAAATTTTTAAAAATTATAATTACATAAATATTAAAATAAAGTATCACATAACAATTATAAAATTGAATACGTGAAATTGATAGTTAAAATTTTTCTAGTGATAAAAAAATAAAGATAGAGATGAACTTGATAAATATTAAACAATTGAGAAATAAAATAAAAATGAAAATATTATTTAAATGAAAGGATCACCTAATAAACTAAGGGTTTCATCCTCATATACTTGGGAGTGTAGGTTTGTTTCTAATATCTCATAACACATACAAAATCATATATATCACAACATAAATGTGTATACATAACTAATATAATTATACATTTGGATCATTTATAATTCTTCATAAATATTTTGCTTAAAGTCTAGGACAAACTAACTCAACTTAAATCACTTTATTTTAACTCAAAATTCAACTTTATATCAAATTCTAAATAAACTAAAATGGAGTAAATTATTAATTCTCTCTTTACTTATATTTATGTTCTCTAAGAACAGAAATTAAATAGGTAAAGTTAGAGAAATACTAAAGAAATTCAATTTCACACGTACGGACCTAGACTAACATTAATCTAAGCATGTAGAAAGACCAATACATTCAAGACATAGAAGAAAAGAGAAAACTAAAGATTTGAAGAAAATGAAAACCTACTCAAAAATACAATTTGATCAGGCCATATTATCTTAAATTTTGTTGTTTTTAAATTGAAGCCTTCGAGTGATGAAAAAAGAAATAAGAAATAGTATTAGAATTTTAGAAAGACTGTGGAAAGAAATAAGAGTTGGTGAAATTTATAAAATAAACTACTAATAGGTAAAAGTATAATTTATATATTAAATATAACCTAAAATTTTAACTTTTTGTTTTTAATTTTTTATTATTTTTCTAAACATAAAAATTTGATTTTAGAAATTGGGATGTCCAACTGACTTCACACCGTAGCAAAGAGACAGTATGTTACATGGAAATTTTTGTTTTTGATTATATAAGAAAATAATTCTATTTTTTCAGAGATTAATTTCTTTGACAAAAAAAAAGTCCTTTAGAAATAACACTTATAATCACTTAACCAAGAACAAAAACAGACTTAAGTTCTCTCAAGTTCTTATAGTTTTGTAAATATATATTTTGTAAATATATAATTTTGATCTTAATTACAATTTCAGTTATAGAATTTTCTAAAATTAAACCATTAAGGTTGACTATTAATATATATTTTTAATTTCTAACAAAAAATATTAATGTATTCATCAATACTGTGTAAAATAATAGCAATATTCAAATACAAGCTTTAACATAATTAGATAATATATTAAGTTAGACTAACATAACTTAATTTAAAAAATTGAAATGTAAGTTTCTATAAATTTTAATAGGATCAAAATCAAAGATTGAGAAAACTAGAAGGAGGAAAAAAAATGTGGATTTAATTGAATAAAACATCATGGCTAACCTGTTTGGAAGGAAATTAAATTAAAAAATAATGAATGCTATGCCACTCTTGATTAGTTCAAATTATTAATATAGGACAACATGCATTGCATTAACTCCATCAAAGTCAAACAAAACACTACCAAAACCTTCTTACCTTCTTATCAATTATAAATTTATAATCACACACTCACACATAGAAGAAAACAGCTATGGGGACAAATTTTCTAAAATGATGATCTTTTTCAGTAATATCTAAAATGGGTAAAAAAATATGTTGGCAATTTCAATTAAATACATTAATTAATATCATTTATCACTAAGTCTATTTCTGTGCAACAATCTTTTTTTTCACTGTTTTTGTTATATTTAACCATTAACAAAACAATTAATAATAATAATAATAATTAAATAATAATAATTAACAAAAACATAAAAAAAGTTAAGACATACAAAATTATTTTAAATTAAAACAAAATAATATAATAATAACAATAATAATAAGAATAATTTTAATTAAATTCATATGAATTAATTTAAATAATAATAATAATAATTTTAATTAAATTCTATTACTTTAATTTAAATAATAATAATAAAAATAAAAGTTATTAAATTCATACAAATTTAATTTAAATGATAATAATAATTATGAAAACAATAAATATAATTAAATTCATACAAATTAAATTAAAATAATAATAATAATAATAAATATTAATATTAATAAAATGATAATAATAATTAATATTAATATAATGATAATAATAATATTTCTTTTGATGAACAGACACTCTAACTATTACAGTATCAATTATTTATCACATCATAATAAACTTATCAAATTATTATATTTTCACTTATCAGAAATAGACAATAAAGAAACACTCTAACTATTATAATATCAACTATTTATCACATCATAATAAATCATAAATCAAATTATTATATTTTCACTTACCAAGAAGAGGAATTGAACAAACACTTTAACCATCACAGTAGCAACTATTTATCACATCAGAATAATAATCAAATTAAGGCATACAAATTTATTTTAAATTAAAATAAAATAATATAATGATAATAATAATAATAAATCATGACATTAATATTAATTATTAATATTATATTAACAGTTAGAGTACCTATTCATCAAAAGAAATATTACTATTATTATAATTATTATATTAATATTAATTATTATGATTATTATATCAATATTATTTATTATTATTATTATTTAAATTAAATTCATATTAACTTAATTAAAATTATTCTTATTATTATTATCATTATATTATTTTGTTTTAATTTAAAATAAATTTGGTGTCTTAATTTTTTTAAAGTTTAGTTAATTATTATTAATTTTTTTGTTAATGGTTAAAGTAACAAACATGGTACAAAATAATTAAAAAATTGTTGCACATAAAAAAACGTTTGTATTCAGCTACAAAGTTTATTTTGTACAATGGGGGAAGTTCTGTATTTTTATAAATGATATTAATTATCACTTTTAATTGAAATTGTCAATATGTGAGTTATATTTGACCAGCCTGAAAGTGGAACAACTTTCTTAGTTTGAAATCATGTCTCGGTGGCATAATTTGTCCATTTTAGTGAAAAAATATTTTTTGTCCATTTTTGAATAAAAGTGCACCATTTTTAAAAAATTTGCCTTCTTTAAAACACATGTTTAATGAAATTATATAAGATTTTTCTATTGATTTATTTCATTAATAAAAAAACTGCATATTGACAAAATAAAATAGCAACTAATAGAATTTTTTATATATGAATACGTGATTTTCTATTAATTAGAAAGAATGCGGTGTTGCAACTTCGTTGACTACGCTTACGGCGATAAAAAATTGAAAGAATATGTGATAAAAATAAAAGAGATGAATCGCTACCATAGTTTGTTTATTATGGAAAACCAAAAAAAGAAAGAAATGGTCTACCAACCAAAGATGAACTCGGAAGTTGATTAGGCGTGAAAAAAATATTAACCCTCATGGCATCAGACACTAACTTTAATTAAATAAGTAAAACTATATATGATTTATTAAATGTTTATTTTTCAAAAAATAATAAAAAATATAAAACAATTAATATGAACAAATAAAAATTAAAATGTAATTAAAAATACAAAAGTAGGAAAAAAGAATAATTTTAAATAAGAGACCTAACAATGATTAACTTCCCTACATATTAAAAAAATGAAGAATGAGACGGAATAATTTATTTTTATGTTTTTAAAATTTTATATTTTTTTTATTATTTTTGAAAACTAAACTTCGATTTAGATACAGTGCGTGTGTTATAGTATTTTCAAAACGCAGACGATTATTTAAAAATTTAAAAAAATAATAAAATTAAAATTTTATTTAACATGAAATACACAAACTAAAAATAAAATAAAAAATTCAAATAAAATGATAAAAATAAAAAATATTAAAGACATTAGAATAAACAAAATAACAAAATAAAATATATCTACTCCTTGCTCCTCTCTTTTTCATTTTTTTTTTTGTCTCATTCCACATTTTTAGCTCTCATTTTAATTTTTTTTTTTTCATCCTGTCTACACCTCTTCTATTCATTTATTCCCTTTCAATTTTAGGATAAAGCCTATTTTCTTCAGCTCCAATCTCAACATTTATCCAAATGCTCTCCCACTACCCCTTTCTAACTCTAACCTTAGGGTCACTACACCCCAGAGCCATTTTTTATTCCTCCAACACTATAAGAATAACATCCTCATCCCCTTCATCTTTCTGCTTATTTTTTATTTCGAATACCTATTTTCTTCATCCTTCATATATTCTTTTTCTTCTGTTTGGTTTCGTCCAAAGTATCTAACAATGAAAAGGGGGACGCGAGTTTGTGGCTCAAATGGAACTAGTCTAGATGAGGGGAAGGGCAATACATGACTGGGTCATGACAAGCTTTTTACCTTTTTTTCATTCATATTCATATTCCATCTCATGTACATCTCATAGTTGTAGTGGAGTTTGAAGATTACATTTCATAGTTGCAGTGGAGTTTGAAGATGGGGTTATATGGTGGTGGGTCTAAAGTTTTATCTTTCACTAATAACCTGCTGGCAAGGTTGCAAAGCTTTGAAGTTCTTTAATCTTTCCTTTCTTTTAATAGATTTTGGTTGATATTCGATTTCACAGTTGCTCTTATGTTTATAGTGGAGTTTGAAATCATATTCGAATGTGTAGTATAGTTTGAAGATGAGGTTGTGTGGCAGTGGGTTGAACCTTTCTTTCTTATAGGGGGATAGGGTTTTTAAAGCATGTTTGAGGTTTCTGATCATCAAGGTTATGTTGTGTGTGCAAATTGGAACTGGCCTATTAGTTTCAGTTGGGGATTGAAGAACTTGAAATTAAAATTATGTTTAAAAAGCACAATTAACAAAATATTTTAAGTTTTAGACAGTATAATGATTCTATATTAATATTAAGGCTGTTTTTCCTTTGTGCCCTTATATTCAAATACAAAGTCCAATTTTAATGAGTTCGATACACCCACTAAATCATGCTCATTTTGTTGATCTAATAAGACATCTAAGTGATTTATTGGAGCTATATATTTGGTAAGTTGAGAAAGATATAAATCAATCTAATTTTGAAAAAAAAAATGATAAAATTTATTCACATTTTTTATTAAAATAAAGGTATTTAATAAATGAGTTTATTTTATTAATTCACACTTTTATAATTTAAAATTAATAATAAATAAATTAAAATTTACAAATGTTACTCTACATGATTTAATATAACTATCTCAAATTAATTATATAATTTAATATTAAGTTGTTTATTTTAATATAATATTTTATTTTCTTCATAAACTTTAATTATTGCGTCTAAAACTATCCCATCTTAATTATATAGTTTAATATTAAGTTGTTTATTTTAATATAATATTTTATTTTTTTTATAAACTTTAATTATTTTGTCTAAAACCTAAAACTTTAATTCTTTATAATCATTATATTGTCTAAAATTTAAAATATTTTTTAAATATATTTTTAAACATAATTTTAATTTCAGTCAGATTTAAAAGAAAATCTGACGTTCAAAAATCAAACGAAAAGTAAGGTTAAGGTGTAAAAGAAAGCAAATAATATAGGAAAAGGTAATTCTAATTTTCTATATTAAATTCTATTTAGCCAATGTCATGTCGAAAGAATTTTTTGTGTTGAGATAGTCAAAAACACTACATACCCAAATTAGTATATTGTAAGGAGACCTTATCGAGGTATATTTATTTATTTATTTTAATTATTATTTTATATCTATATTGATTTCAAAACATTATCTATTATTGCAGGTAAAATTTGATAATGAAATTAGAAGGTTTTTCTTTTTTGCCTAGAAGAGTCCCGAGAAGAAGGTGAAGAGGGTGTAACTATGGGAACAAGTTGTGGCTGGAAGAACATTAAGGATGAATTTATTTCAAATAGACTCTGATGGGAAAGAGAAAGGTTAAGGTTTGGAGTCTCTTTTGAATTCTCAGAAATTTGGAGTCTTTTGAACTCCCAACCGAAGGGAATGAGTCTCCTTTGAAGTTACATATCATTCTTTTATAGGATTATATATATTTGAAGGTAAATGATAATAACACATGAATGATAACATTCTTTTATGAGATTAGATATCATATGACACTATTGGATTTATGTCAATGTTTTTAAATTTGATTTACATTTTAGAAGGAGATAATCATATTGATGTTATGGGATGACAACTTAAACTTTCTAATAAAGAGTTTTTCGTTTTTTTGGAAGACATTGACTAAACAAACACTATATATATATATATATACACTTATGTATATTTGACTTGAATTTTTTTAAATGCTTGAATATAAATATAATATTTAGTTACATTAGATTTTGTGATTTTAGTCTTTCCATTTTGTTTTACAAATATTTTTTTATACTGAAGTAAATTTAGTCATTCTATTTTTATATTAATATTTGCTTACAAATTGACTGAAAATTAAGTGATTAGCACTTAAAATAAATTAAAATCTCAATTTCTCAGAAGAAGTATTATATAAGTGCAATTTTTCTCATTTTTTACTAAAATGGTAATTTTTTTTTTATGAAAATGAGTAAATCTAATGATTTATTTAATTTTTTTATAAAGAATATAATAGTTAATTTGCTATTCCTATAAAGATGTAGAAAGAAAGTATAGAGGGAAGATGAAAAAAAAAAGACGAGAAATAAAAATAATTTTATTTGTTTGGTTGAAAGCAAATATGAAAAAGATAAATTTAAATAGTGAAACTCACTATTGTTTTCCATGTATTCTCATTTATTTAGTTATTTAGTATTAAAATGAAATTAAAATGTTTTATTTTTACTGTTAATTTATTCTTACTTAATTAAATAGTTAAATATCTTTTTTATCCATTTTTTTTTTCAATTTGTTACGTTAGTATTTTCACATCTGATTATTAATGTTAAGCATGGTTAGATGTATTGAATAAGATAAGTTTGATTTGAATATAGAAATGATTTGAGATAGACAAATCAAGAAATGATAGACAAATAAGTAAAAGTAAATACTTAATTGGGTCATTTTTTAGTGTTTGACTGCTTAGAGAGTTAGTTAATAATTTCTTATGTAAATAAGTTATTAACAAGATGTGTTTGTATATAAGATTTTTAAATTAAATATAAAAAACTTGTATTTGCATTTTAAGTATTAAACACTTGTAAAAAAATTATATGCAAATTTTGTAAACTTCCATTTATTTATCATTCAGAAGTTAATTTAAATCTCAAACAAATTTAGATAACTTTCTTATAATCAGACTAGTTAACACTAGTTTATATATTATTGAGGTGACTTTTCGAACATGTTCTAAGTCTTAACAGATAATTATAATTTTTCTTAATCATTAAGTATCCCACATATTATCATGATATTATAAATTATAGAAAATAAAATTTAAAAGGATTTTCCATGATAATACACATGAATTAAATCATAAAAAGTAAATATGGCAATTTTAATCTAAAATATTTATACTATTTTAATTAATAAACTCTTGTTTTGCCGGTAACTTAATGTTTCATTATAATTATTACTCATTTCAGGTGTTGAACATTAATTACAAAATTGAAAATTTATTTGATTAAATAAAAACTAACTATTAATTTAATATTACATAAAAACTATAAAATCTTTATTAGGGAATGGGAATAATTCCGTGACTATGTAAATAATATGTAAAATATCTCATTTTTAAGAACTGAAAGTTAAAATTTTAAAATAAAATTAGTTATTATTAGATGAGTTTATTTGTGCTTATTTTTTTCTTTAAAATAGTTTTTTTAATGAAAGAAGTATATTTATATTTTTGTTGAAAATAAGTAATTTTCTGTTTTTATAAGAAACAAATCCTTTCTCCTTCTTAATTAAAATACTATTTAAAAACAATTATTTAAAAATAATTCATTTAAGTTTAAATAAATTGGAATATTATTTTTTAACTTATTTTTATTTTAATAAACTGAACTTTTGTTTATTGAAAAAATAAATATTTATAATGTTTATTAAAATAGTCTGGAGGGTCATTTCCTTGAATTTCACCCTTCAAATAATATATTAAAAACTCGTTCTTCTCATTTCTCGAAAATGTCATATGACATTCAATAGGAACAGTTTTAACTCACTCACTTAGGGAGATATATGTTAAAACAAATATTCTTATTAAACACATTTGTGTTTTAGAAATTTAAGGATGAATTTAAGTTTTATGTAGAAAAAAAAAAGTTGGGTGATATATATAAAGAAAACATTACAAATTTATTATGTTAAAAATTTTGATTAAAAATAGTGTTAATATTTTTATAAGTTTCACTTATATATTATTATTATTATTATTGACATTTCTTTAGTATTTTTTATATGGTGTGAAGTGTTTATTTTGCAAAGCTTTGTTTAGAAGAGATTGATAAGAATTCCACTTTCTATATTTATATATATATATATATATATATATATATATATATATATATATATTTATTTATATATATATATATATATATATATATATATATA
>Ga0099825_1005991_pt1 | contig 15392 bp, 8 predicted proteins | sample SiratroredBW_FD_76838 | JGI IMG/M metagenome (GOLD analysis project Ga0099825, IMG submission 76838) | Root nodule microbial communities of legume samples collected from California, USA - Siratro red BW | ecosystem: Host-associated > Plants > Roots > Nodule | place: USA: California | collected... | reverse complement strand
TGTATGTGGTAACTGGTGGTACAGTGATGGTGATGACTGGTCGTGTTGCACGATTATTGGTGAAGTGATTTCGGTGAGCATTACATATTAGATTTTGCAGTTTAAGTTTCAGAATGTTTAATAGTAATCTTTTGGTCTGTTTATTCTAAAACGCTAAAAGTTAAATTGGTATATTCTAGAATATATAACCTAAAATACAAAACATATATTTCTGAATATTGAATTACAATACAAATATGTATTTCAAAATATACCATCCAAAATATATATTTTATATTTCAAATTGAAAATTTTAAAATGCATACTTTAATTTCAAAATATACATTCGGAAAGATAAATTTGTATTCTTGAATGCACATTTTAAAATATATATTTTAGAATGTTCAATTCAAAATACATATCTAAAATATAAAATATATATTTCAGAAGATATAATTCACAATATACATTTTGTATTCTGAATTTTAATTTCCAGAATACATATTTCTATTTCAAAATGTATATCCTGAAAGATAAATTTTAAGTACATTCTAAAATACAATCCAAATTTCAAAATATACATTCTAAAATATATATTTCATATTCAAGAATACACAATCTAAAATGGGTTACATTTTAGATATATATTTCATATTCAATAATACACATTCTTAAATGTATTGATTTTAGATTGTGTATTATTTCTAGATTTAGAAATGCATTCTAGAATGTTAAATCCAAAATACATTTTATAAATCTAAAGCAAGAGTTTAGTCATTTCACATGGTGTTTTGAGGAAAATTGTCTTTGGGCATGAGAGGATTAGTCCTTAACATCACATTATTGAATCAAGTGATTTAACGTAAGAGAAGTTGAGTGGAATAATGGCACTCCAAGGATTATTGTGCATCATTAGAGAAATATTGATAGTCTCTCACCAAAATAATGAGAATGAAGCTAAAAATAAAATTAAAAAATTCATACATATATATACTTCAGCTCAACCTTAATGGATTGAAAATCATCTAAATTTAGGGAATTGTGATAATTAATTTTGTCTGTTAAAACTTGTAATGGATAGAAAATAACTTAAATTAGTAGAAATTATGACAGTTGAAATTAGGCCAAAAACGAGAACAACTAACCTCCTCCGACAGAAAGGATCATCTCAATCCGGTACCAATTGAATTTTTTACCATAGCTAATCATGGATTACTCATGCTTCACACAAGTGCAGCAAGACCAAAAAGATCAAGATCGCTTGGCAGCAAATAATTTATAGATGAAAAGGTATTCAAAAACTTTACACCTATGATAAAACCATTAACAAATCCAATATGTGACAAGAAAGGTTGAAGGTAAACGTGTTTCATTTCCCAATTGACTCTCCATCAACTTTTGAGAAAATCCTTTAAGGAAAATGGCGGAGGCCCATCCTGCAAAGATAATGAAAGAATCAGCTTGAACACCAATTTGTGCATACTATAGTAGCTACATCTCCGTTAACTAGTCCAAGAAGGGCTGAGCAATCCAAGGTTTTCCAGATTATACAGAACTTTGCATCAAATCTTAAATTTCATAAGCTACACCCATTACCTTGGCTTCTTGACTTAAGCATTGTCTAACAACTGTAGCCTGCTGTATTAGCCTCTCCATTGCTGTGTATCTGGGAAGATTCAAGTGTGCTGCCAATTACCCACCATCACAGAAAAAATCACATTAAACATGGATAGAGAAAACCACCATGATTTGCCACAATATATATTAAAGAAAGATGCAGATAACAAGTTAACCAACCAAGAATAGCTCGATTCAAACTATCTGCAACCTGTTGCCGATACTCTAAGCTAAGGAGATGAAACATTGGGGATTTCTCTGGCTCCTTATAAGCAAGAAGGGCCATAAAGTCCTGCAACAACAGTATCATAACAAAAATTCAATCTTAAGCACACACATACATCACAAAAAAACTATGTGAAATTCAAACATACTTCAAGTTTTTCCATATATTTGGGCTCCTTTCCAAAAGGGCCCAACTTGGTCTGAGCAAACTCCAAAGCTTCTGTGCTGCCAATAAAATGAAACTATATGAAAGCGGGAAGTCTATGGATTCTTTTAGAGACAAAATTAAATTCTGCTTACCATTTCCTTGAGCAGACCAGCTCAACAAAATGAAGGCTTAGTAGATCAAACTGCAAATCCTTATTCTTCTCTAAAATATCCTGTGCTAGCTGCTCAGTAAGCTCAATTGCCTTGAGTGCATTTCCCTCAAGTGCAAAGTGAAAGATTCCTAAAGAAAAATGAAATTTATCATCATGTTTTCATTATTAATAATAAGATCCAATAAAAAGCCAAATTATCTTCCTAGGAGTGTGGAGGATTTCCCAGCACTCTTTGTGGCACAGTAAGATATCTTAAAATGCCAAGAGAAGTCCAGTAGAGATATCTTAACATAGTAAAAATTATCTGCTAGAAAAAAAAAAAAAAAAAATAATATTACAAAAACATTTAAAAACAAAAAATTAAAAAAAATTTTAATATAAAAAATTTAATTTAAAAAAATAAAAATAATTATCTAAAAAAAAAAAAAAAAAAAATAGGCTTACATAAGTTTTTAGTCTCTACAATTTAGGATAAATGTCATTTTAATCCTCCAAACTTACAAAAGTTCTTTTAGACCCTCAAGTTTTCAAAAATATAGTTTTGTCCCTAAATACTAAATTTGAAAGACATCAAATGTTTGTTTAAAGTTGTTTTTAGTCCCACAAATACTAAACACGTCTTTTCTAAATTTGAGAGATTAAAATGAACTTCTTCAAATTTAAGGGACCAAAACCAATTCACTCCAAGTTTCAGGAAATAATACCATAATTAAACAAAAAAAGTCTAATCACAATTCAAATGTATTTAAGACAAAAGTCAGAGGTCATTTCAAATAAAAGAACCACAGACGTTTTAAGTAGTATTAACTTGAACAAAAGTTCAGCGTCCCTCAAGTTGGGGTTGACAACGTGAATTTTAGATTTGAAAAGTTCTTAAGAGCTGTTATGAATGAACACTTAGTGTAGACACAAATTTCTAGGCTAAGCAAGCAAATAAAATATAACCAGAAAACACCAAAAAGTCTTGAATTAGTTTTGTACACCAAAAATAACCATAAACATACTTTTCCTTTTCTCCATGTCCTCCAAATAATCTGCCGGTTGCTTTGTCCCAGTGCTAGTAATGAATGACTCTACTGATTCTTTGTAGCAATTGTGTATAAGATATGACAGAACAATACTGTGGATGTCATTATCATTTATAGCCTGTAAATTCAAGTAACCAAGAAAAAAATATGGATTACTAACAGCAAGATAATCAATGGAACCAGAAAATCAACAATCCATAAATAGAAACCCAATAAAGCATACTACACGGGTTCAATCTCAGCTCAACTGTTCTTTTGTAGACAAAAATTAGGAGGAGGCATGACGCCCAAATCCAGTACAAGTGAAGTCTCTAGACTCAAACACCACTCAGAGAAAAACTTAATTTTATTTCATCCCAAAGAAACTAGTGACTGTTTCAAAGACGCAGTCATATAAACTGTGAAATGCAAAACCATGTCTTATCCACTCAACTAACCCCCAGGGGTTTTGATTACATTCTCTTTCAAAGACAAAAATTTTAATCATCGGAACCAAAACCCATAATTGTAGTAATCCATGTGAGAGCAACATAGAATATGCAGGACAGTTGAAATGTTACATTTCATGTTTCCAATCCCTCTTCTGTACAATTTTTTGCCATGAGAATTTAGGGTTGGGAAATATCTTTCAGGAAATAATTAATCCAAGAGTTTCCCCAAGACTAAGAAATCATTTATCGCAAAAACAACATATTACTCACGAGGTTCTCCATTTTAGTCGATATCTCAATAAACAACTACGTGTTCTACAGGGAAATAGGACTCGGCGAATTCTTGTTACAAAAACAACCAAACGTGAAAGGAACACATATGTGAATAGTGGTCTGAGAAGGGATCGGGATACGAGAAATTGACAACACAGTAGCGTCGGAGAAAATAAAGTGATAAAAGAAGAAAGTGAAGAGGTAACAGTAGGGCACGGAGAGGGGAAAAGAAACATACAACGTTTTCGTATTGACGAGGATCGAGGTCCATGGTTTGGTAGACAACGTGATAAGCGAACAGTGAAAGAAGGCGCCCGAGACTGCGGTGGCTACTATCCGATTCCAATTCAAACCGTTCGTGTTCGTGATGACACCACCGTGTGGAGGGTGTGTGTTTTCTCAAATCAGAACACGTGACATCTGCCCGGATGCACGTGAGCGAGCCACCCGCTGAACCCAAATCAACCAATTACACACTTTTTTCAAAAAAAATCAGTTTCTTTGTTTTTATTTTCTCAACTAACCCTGTTCTCCCTGCTATCTTTTTTATATTTAAATAAGTTTTAGATTGTATAATCCGGGTTTTAAGAAGTTAATAATATTTTAAAGTTAAGTATGTAATAAATTAAAATGTTTAACAAGGTTTATTTTAGACTCAAGAACTATGACCAATAAGGGACACCTTACCACAAGTTACCAATGTGGTAGGTCAAAGAGGCTTGATGATATTCATGTATTCATGTATGTTAGTTAATAAGAGCTGACAGGTCATGAGTGTGGACTCACCAAAATATAAAGATTATTATAAATTACATTTAATAAAGAGTTAATGCCTTATCTTAAATATGTCAACAAATTCTTGAAAGGTGTGTAGTATTTATATCATTAGGCACACAGGTCAATGTAACGGGTAAAATAAAATCTCTCATATTTTTTTACACAGTTTGGTGGTGTATCTTCAAAGAATATAAAATCAATATTTACAAATTCTTAACAATAAAATGCAGCTATCACGCTAAATCATCTCACCCAACAAATTCTTGTCCTTAGGAAAGTTTTTTATTGTTCTGTAAATTAGTTTAGAAATTCACCAATTATAATATCATTATCATTTTAAACAATCATATTTCAATTAATATCAACTAATTAATATAAAATGTAAGTATTTAATTGAATATTAAAATTTTAGTTATTTAATTTTATTTCTAAATTGTTACTAGTAATATTTGATATATATTTGAAATTAATTTTAATAATAATAATTTATGACTAATTTAGATCGGACATGTATGATCGTTATTTACACATAGGTATTTTAACTGACTATTAAAATTTAAATTATTTAGTTTTATCTCTAAGTTGGCATTAGTAATATTTAATATATATATATATATATATTTAAGGTGAGTTTTAATAATAATAACTAATGATTAATTTAGACCAGACATGCATGGTTTTTATTTGCACTTTCTTGTACTAAAGAAACTCTTCTCACATAGGGGAAGATATAATAAATAAATAAAAAATTCAATTCCAAATTTCAAAATAATGGTGATGCCATTTATTTTTATGTATTTTTTATTTTAAAATTCTAATAGGTACATAATTTTCAATCCTCTTTATATATTTTTAACTTTTATTCATCAAAATTTTAAGCTTGCACTTACGTTTTTAATAAGAGAAATTATTAGAAAAAAGTAAAAGAATAGCAATATCTAAAGAAATTTATTTATGAGTAATTAGTTTCATTTATCCTTTTTCTTACCAGTTTTTTTTTCTTTTTCAAACAAAGTATGTGGACCTTAAAAACTTTCTTTATCAGTAAAAAAGAATATATTTTAATAGAAGTAATAAGATTGTTTAGACCTATATACAGAATAGCTGAACAACACACATAATGTTGTGAACACTCAGTGAGAACCAACAAAAAATCACAATGAGTTACCCAACCGATACTTTCAGGATTCCCAAGCCCATCTAAAAATATTTTTGTCCCTCATCATTGAAAAGAGTATGGGGCTTACCAAAAAGTAGTTCTCATAATTGACAACATTAAGCACAAACAAGCATGTTTTTCCTACAGTGCTACATACAATATACAAAAGTACAACAATTTTGTACACTGCAGTGACACTATATTTCTATTATGACTGCTTTGCATTTTCTTGTATGCATGTTATTTAAAAAAAAAAAAAAAAAACTTATATTGACACCCTTCTAGAATCCTTTGCCTCGCAGTCATCTCCAACATTCTTGTACCTGCACCAACAAAAACAACCACCTTCTTACTTGCAGAATCATATAAATAGTATATGAATTTGTGAATTCTTTATAAATTTTTCAAAGAATACAAAACCCAACTTTCCCCCATTATAGAGCACGTCGCTGCATCTACTGTATATTAAAACCAAATTTCATATCTATGCCTACTCTCTCACTAACATCCGTGTCTTAACTCGATTAGCTAACCAATTTCATACATACATGATAATGGTTCAATACAAACATTTAAAAAACTACAAAATTAAATTATCAAAATTCTTATTGTAGCTCCACCGAACCATTTTGGATCGTTTATGTCTATAGTGTTTTCATTGGTATCATTTTCAGTCAAGATAGTTCTTCCTTATCTTTTTTCAATAAAAAAAAATGTTTAAAAAAAGATAACTCTTCCTTTAACATGCCACTTTTAATATTATTTAATTATTTATGATAATTTAGTTCAAAGTAATTATATATGAAGGTTATAATTATTGCATATGTTTATATTATTTTTAAAAATTTTTTATTTTGTCTTGAGTTAGGTATTCAAGTATGACTTTAAATCTTACATTGTATAGAAATGAATATAAGAAAAAAGACTTGGTTTAAAGTGATATCATTATCTTGCTTGAGTCTGACTCGATTCTCATTCTTATTTGATATCAGTGGTGTTTTTCATGGTCATTTGTGAAGTATTTCTGTTTTAAAAATATTTTCACTCAATAATAAAAAGAAAATACACTGATATAAAAGAAACTCATATTTTACAAGAGATTGTTCGATATCCAAATATAAGTTTAAAATTTTTTAGATTGTAAAATTTAAAATAAAAAAAATATTTTAAATTATATAATCTAAAATAAAAAATAAATTATTTTTCCTATGAAAGTGTTAGTGAGGGAGGGAGGGTGAGATGCAGGAAAAATTAGTCCATTTTGATTGTTTGTTTTTTGTGGCTTTACCTTATATGGACTTTTTTTTACTCTGATCCATAAATTATTTATTAGAAATCAGATTAACTATTAAAATTCCACATAAAAGATATACTAACATGTGTATTTATTAGGTTGAATAATCTTATAATTCAATGTAATGCAAATAAATTTATTTAAGTTTATTTTTTATGATTGGATTAAACACCTAATGAATCCATTTTGACTTAATCTATGATGAATTGGATAACAAATTTCATAATACTTACTCTGGTTAACATAATTTTAAATAATAATGATAATAAGATTAATATAGTAGCAATATAATTATTATTTATTTTATTATTCTATTAAATAAATTTTTATTTTTAAGTATTAAATTATTCAATTATTTAAATATTAAATAATATAATCTATGTTTAGAAATTATTCTAGGAATCAAACTTAAAATCTAAAAATTAAGAAATTTAGCAAAAGAAAAAATGTAAAACCTGTAATCCAATTGATGTGTCTTAATTCAATCCAATTTGAAGCGAGTTAACCTGGACTGAATTTAATTAAACAAAATGTATAAACTTAGCTCAACCCAACTTAAAATTATTTTTTATTGAATTGGATAATGAGTTTGGTCATATTTAGCCCAATCCTTGTACATACAAACCATACATATCCTTCATTTTATGAAATGAAGAAAGTTATTCCATTATACTGGTGAGCCTTTTCACAGTACTTTCCATAAAAAGGAAAACACACTTACCTATCTCAATCTAGTTCATACATATCACTAAATATGTAAATCAACAGACAAAAATATTAGAACGAAGCTGAAACAAAATTAGTTTAAACTAATCAATAAGTTGTCATTTAAATGTTAAACATATTAAGTGCTTGAAAAAATTATTGTCCATGGGTGATAATCTTATCCAATTTAAATAAATTTGAGTTTGTAGAGAATACGTGTTCTATGCGGAAAAAAGAAAAGTATTCAGTCCACACACGCTGCAATAATATACAAGCACATGTAACACATGTTTGCTAGTTAACATTTTTGTGTTATTTATTTTTGAAATAACATATACTAAATTTTAAGTGGATAGAGAACATATTGAGTGTGGTTTTGTAGTTGGGAGTTGGGAGCGTGTCCAGAATTGATCCAGAAGTAGCTACCTCAGCCTTTCTTCCTCGTACCTGTTAATTCTGATTTTCTACAAAAGTTCCGATGAAATTGTTCTTGTCTCTGATCCTCCTCTTCACACTTTACTCGCCTTTCGTCTCTGCCTCCGACACCTCCGATCTGTTCGAAAGGTGGTGCAAGGAACACGCCAAAACCTATTCGTCCGAGGAAGAGAAACGCTACAGGTTCCGTGTGTTCGAGGACAACTATGCCTTTGTCTCCCAACACAACCAGAACGCCAAAGATAACAATTCCACCTACACCCTCTCCCTCAACGCTTTCGCCGATCTCACTCACCATGAATTCAAAACCTCACGCCTTGGCTTTTCCCCTTCCTTGCTTCGATTCAAGCGGGCTCAGAATCAACAACCCCGTCACCTTCTACACCTTCCTTCTGAGATCGATTGGAGACAGAGCGGCGCTGTCACACCCGTCAAAGACCAAGCCAGCTGCGGTACTCCCTATATCTTCTTTATACGTCCTTTTCAAAAATGCTCAAATGGTTTTACTTATTAATCGCTTAATCGTTGATCATTGATCATCCATGATACAATTAAATAGTGCGTATAACTAGGGGCAGTAGTACCTAATTCTCACTCCATGAGGTCAATTTTGAAGTTGGATTAGACAGCAGCTTAGGCCACAAATTTCTTCTTGTAAGTACTTTTTGGAAAGAAGAATAAAAAAAAAGAAGTTAAATTTATACACTACAGCAGCTTAGTAGTTATCGTTGGCTCTATTGGACCGTCTATTATTGCCGACTCGCATATGTTAGTTGTGCAAGTATCATATTGGAGATGCTTAATCCTTCTCCTGAAGGTTATGCTAGAGATTCTACAGTAACTAGTGATATAATAAATAATGTAATATATGGAGAGGAGAGTCATCTCATTATGAAGTTTGGTCAATTTTAAGATGATATGAAAGCATATTCTGGTGGTTGGTTGTAAATGGTGGGTGTTTTATGCCAACCATTTGTGAATATGGAATCCTACAAACTTTAGGCTCATGGTGTGCTAGAGATTCTAGCGTACTAGGTAAATAGTGTACATAAGTGAGAAACAACCTTCGCTTGATGAATTAGCTTTCGGGAGTTTGTTAATCTCAAATCGAAATTCCAAGATTGAAATTTATGATTATTAAGTTATTTCAAAGAAGTAATTATTTTTCTAAAAGTTTAATAGGGATAGATAGACTATTGTTAGGAGTTTAGGGAGGGAGTGTTTAGTTCGCCCCTAATTTGACAAACAACTATTCTATGGTCAGTTGGTTTTACGATTTTGCCAATTCGTGGCATATAACTTTCAAGGAAATCCGTTTTAGTTCAAAAACTTTTGATACGAAAAAGCTACTTATCTCTCTTGTATGTGCAAATAATTCATTGGTTGATTTTGAAGTCGTCATTTTTGGTGACATGCTATTTGTTCTTCTTGGACTTTGGTTGTCAATGTGATTTGTAGTGGTAGACAGCATTCATGATAGAATTCAGTGACAACTTAAGATGTGTTATCTAGGTGCATGTTGGGCGTTCTCGGCTACCGGTGCAATTGAAGGTATAAATAAGATTGTTACCGGGTCTCTTGAAAGCCTCTCTGAACAAGAATTGGTAGATTGTGATACATCCTACAACAGTGGTTGTGAAGGTGGACTCATGGATTATGCGTACCAATTTGTCATTGACAACAAAGGGATTGATACTGAGGAGGATTATCCATATCAAGCTCGGCAACGGCCTTGCAATAAGGACAAGGTTTTGCTTCATCCCGCTTTCCCTCCAAAATGTTGAATTGTTATGTTTCACAGTCTATCAAAATGCTTGTATACCTACACTTGTTGGTCCAAGCACCATAGAGCATGTTTTCTCTGTGAGTAGTTCTTGAGGTCAAGTGAAAAGAAAAAAGAAAGATAAAAATTGTTAATAAGTCCACCGACTCAAATTAATCAATGTTTAATGACTTTTGGTATCAGTGATAATGAGTCCACCAAGTCTTTCCTTTCTTTCTTCTGTGCTTATTTGTTTTACTGAGATCAGTATGTTCTTTATCTGTTTTCACCCTTTCTTCCTGCATTTAATCTACAGTTAAAAAGGCGCATTGTTACAATTGATGATTATGCTGATTTGCCTCCGGACGAGGAAGAGCTACTAAAGGCTGTTGCTTCACAGCCTGTAAGTGTAGGCATATGTGGTAGTGAAAGAGCTTTCCAGTTGTACTCACAGGTTGGTAGTCCACTGATCAATATTAACAATGACCTATTTGTATTACTACCACATATATCTGTATTATCTGTCTTAAAATTAACAGTGGCTGCAAAATGTTGATGTATTAGGGTATCTTTTCCGGACCATGTTCAACTTCTTTGGATCATGCAGTATTGATAGTAGGATATGGTTCAGAAAATGGAGTTGATTATTGGATTGTAAAGAACTCGTGGGGAAAATATTGGGGAATGAATGGTTACATACACATGATACGGAACACCGGCGATTCCAAAGGGATATGTGGAATCAACACATTAGCTTCATATCCTATCAAGACCAAGCCTAATCCTCCTCCTCCCCCAGCTCCTGTAAGATGTAATCTGTTCACCCACTGTGCAGAAGGAGAAACATGTTGTTGTGCCAAGAGCTTTCTTGGAATATGCTTTTCTTGGAAATGCTGTGGATTAACTTCTGCTGTGTGTTGTAAAGACAAGCGGCATTGTTGCCCCCATGATTATCCAATTTGTGATACAAAAAAAGGCCAATGTTTAAAGGTTAGTATGAACTCCTTCTGACCTATGCTCATCACAAGTAAATGATCTCGTATGGTGCCCAAAACTTGGGTGATGAATTTGTTGACGTTTATGTTCCAATAACATATATTTCAATATGCACGACGTTTAATTTCAATTCAACAATTTTTAGTTCATTGTCATGTTTGCTGAAATTCTTTACTAAGAAATACCAACACATTGTATTCATCCAAATAAAAGAGAATGTATTAAGAAAATTGTGTCATTAGCATTGCATTTTTAATAAAACAAATATACTTACTGACTTTCTCTATACTTGCAGATTACAAATGGGACAACAATCACATCCGGCCAAGATTTCTCCAACAAGCCAAGAGGTTGGAAATCTCATTGAGGATTTTCAACACCATCCATTTGTAGGATTCAGTTCTTCTAGTTGCTATCCTAATGGGCTGTTTTGTCACTAGTAGCCTATTAGCGCTCAAAAGGAATCAAGTTTTGACAAATGGATTAGATTCGATACTGTGTAAGGATATTTATTGGATAAGCCAGTAGGGAATGCATGTACAACCCGAATAGCATATCGTTATACTATAGAGGAAGCATGTACGTTTTAGCTTTACAATCGGTAGCTTCTAATTCTAAAATTTTGCATAACTACATTAGGAGTTTGTCCATTTAAAGCTATCGGAAGTGCGTGTTTGAGAATGGATCTTGCATGTGATTTTCATATCAAAATAAATGTTTACTAATGCTAACTCGTGTGGTTTTTAGATCATGATGCATGCGTTTTCAATGTGCTTGAAATTGATTATGAACTGCAACAGATGAAATATACGATTAGAATACGATCAAATCAACTTCTGTTATAAAATTACATTAGAACTAAAACGTGCATTTTTATTTTTCTTTAAAGAATGGAAGAATTAGTTTTTTAAGGCCAAAACAAAGAGATAGGCCACTCTCAATCATCCATCAGTGCCTGTTCTACCAATGTAGATGTTTCGTTTCATTTCGATTATTCATGCTCTGATTTCAGTTTGCATACCCCAAACCTCAGTCTACTGATATAAACTTTGAAACTAATCATCAAATATGTTCAACAAAACTCTAGCAACAAACTAAAAATTGTCTCAACACCAATAATTGCAAAACTGCAAATCCAAATAAAATCGGAAAAATTAAAGCCAATGAACAGTGACTGCAATTCACATTCACTGAAGAACATCAAATCATGTGGTGTGCATTTCTATTCTAAAACAGAATATGCTTCTAACTGTCTGCATCAGGTCGCGAAATGAAACAGATTAAATATTCTATCAGCCAGCAGAACTACTTGAATTGAATCCGCAGATCAAATGGTATCTACTATCTTTATCTATCAAGCGACGCAGTATATAATAGGTATCACAGTAAAGAACAAAAAAGCAAGCAGAGTATACGCACGAAAAGAATTTTTACAACTATTTTCTCAATATGTTGCCACAAAGTTACACTTACAAGTATCAATACATTGGGTATAGAGTATTAATCGGCAATCAAGAAGAACTGGAAGAAGAGGGAAAAACATCTTTAACAGCAGAAGCAGCAGTGAGGTAATTGAGAGTGTTCTTCAATGTTTCCTTCTCTCTCTTCAATCTGGCCGCGGTGTCCTCCAATTCAAGCAGCGCTTGTTGCTCCCTTGGCGCGCCTTCGAAGGTGCTCCCAACGAAGAACGAGAACGGCGTTGGAAACAGGTTTCTTCTCAAATCCCCAACCTCCTTCTCCGGTTTCCCTCCCAACCGGTTGGACAACCGGATAACGTCCCTCATGTAGGTCTCCACCTCGGTCGCCAGACCGTCCAGATCGCAGTCGGTGGAGGGAGACGGCCGGTCCTCGAGCCACGTCACCTGCGCGACCAGATAGGGTTTCGTGCGGACTACACTGTTCACGCGGAACCGCTCCTGGCCCTTGCAGATGAGGAAGAAACGGTCATCCACGAGGCGCTCGTGCTTTATGACTTCGCCGACGCAGCCGACGGCGGCGGTACCGGAGACGGGGTCGGTATAGATGACGCCGAAGCGGAGGTCTGTGTGGAGGAGTGTGTGCATCATGATGCGGTAGCGGAACTCGAAGATCTGCAGGGGGAGGATGGCGCCGGGGAAAAGGACCAGAGGAAGAGGGAAGAGAGGAAGCTCGACGACGTCATCGGAGTTGGGGGAGTTCGTGTGGTGCTTCTCGGAAAAGGAAGATGCGGAGCAGCGGAGAGTGGAAGTAGGCTTCCGGCAGCCGTGGCGGAGAACGGCGAGATTGAGATGGTGCGGAGTGTTTGGGGATTTAGGGTTTAGGGAGAGTGCTGTAGGGTTTAAGGAGGGTTTGTGAGGTAAAGAAGGAGAAGGGATAAGCTGTGCGAATGCCATCTCTTCCAATGAGAAATTGAGAATAGAATATTAGATAAGAAAACGCAGAAGCAGAAGTGAATGCTACAGACAAGGTTTAGTTGTGTGGTTACTATTGGAGCTTACTAATTTTATTATTACTACTTTCTGTTACGAATCTGTTGTGAACTTCACAGTGGCTAGCTTCGGCGTGCTGGAGTTAGATTTTACTAAAGCTCAAGTGAGATTACGTGGATGACATGATAATGAAGATTAAGCAGATGATGGAAGATTCTTTTTTTTTTTTTGGGTGGTTCTGAATATTCCACGTGCCCTATAAGATCAAGGGAAATCAGGCCCCAAATATTTTATTGGGCCTAATCTAATACTTTGGCCCAATATTTGAGTTTGAAATCTCTTTAACCTTTTAATGAATTATAATATTTCCATAAAAAATAAAGTAAACAAAATTGCAGGTTGAAGTGTCATGTCAATCTTTTAATGAATAAGATAAAATCATATTAATAAATTGATTTCGTCTATTCACACGGGACATGGGTTTTATATATTAGTTGTTGAATCCTGATGCCAACCTTCAACCTACATTTTTTTTCTTATACTGATCTATGATCACATGATTTTTAATAGTCAAATTATAATTTTATTAGTGCTATTTTGACATCTTCAACTAATTGAAATTCTTCCGTTATACACACAAATAAGCGATAAGTGGGTGAAAATAAATTTGAATTTGAAAAGTAAATAAATTAATTAATTAAAAATTAAAAAAATAAATTAAAAGTATTTTTAGAGTATTTAATTTAAAATCTATATTTTTTTATATTAATATTGTTTTTTATTGACATTATTTCTGCGGATATTATTATTATTATTATTATAAAACGAACTTTAAAATCAGAAAAAAAATCAGTAATCTATCATCCTATGACATAACATACCATCGGTTTAAAATAAAACAATTCTTTTTATTGTAATGGATTATATTTCATTTTGAGTCAATTTTCCAAGTTTTTTTCACATGAAATATTTAATTTTTAGTTTTTTTCATAACTGTGTTTATTTTTTATTTTTTTATAATTTTATTTGAAATTTGGTTCAGTTATTCGTAATATTTTTTTAATGTAGATAAGATAGATCAAGTAAACTATACTTGTTTTTTTAGATAAAAATTAAACCATTTACAAAGATTTTTTCAAAAAAATTGTAATTTGACCGTCATTCAGTGAATATTTAAAATTAAATTATAAATTATTAAAAATTAAGAAATTAGAATTAAAAAAAAAAAAAAACTCAAACGATAACAATTTAAATTCACAATATTAAAGATATATCTATAAACACACATATCATCTCAACACAATCATAAAACAAACAACACATAACATAAAAAGGTTAAGCTAGTATATTTATAATGAAAGGTGTCTGAGAATTACATATCATATCTTAAGAAAGACATTATATTAAAAATTATTAATTTTAAGACTCTACTGACACACATAAAAAATATTCTACATTGAATCAAACTTAGGAAGCCTGCACCTGTCATACTACTTATTAATGTGAGTCTACACTGTCACAACACAAAGGATCCATAAATCTCTCATCATACTTTATATGACAAGGTTAATCTATATGGTCTTGTCTGGATAATTATATTTCAAACCACAGTCACCCATATGTACCTTATTTGACTCTCATCACCTAATAGTTTTCATCTACATGGTTCTAACCTGTAAGTAAAATGATACCTCATTTTTATTGTGAATTCACTAAGACACGCATATGGCTCAAATCCTTAAACAATGTGCGTCCTAACAACTTGGACAAAATATCTCATTTCCTGAAAATTTTATGCTTAGATTACTACTCAACTTCATTCATACACTTTTCAATCTAAATTTTAAATATCTATAGTATTACATGATAATCAATATTACTAAATCTCAACTATGAAGTTAATCTATTCTATCAAATCCACAAATTGCATTACAAAAGAATGAAACAAGCATATTAGGAAAATTTTCACCAGACTTTGTTTTA
>Ga0099825_1005986_pt1 | contig 15398 bp, 7 predicted proteins | sample SiratroredBW_FD_76838 | JGI IMG/M metagenome (GOLD analysis project Ga0099825, IMG submission 76838) | Root nodule microbial communities of legume samples collected from California, USA - Siratro red BW | ecosystem: Host-associated > Plants > Roots > Nodule | place: USA: California | collected... | reverse complement strand
GAGAGCAGTTCAGAAAGTTGGAGACTTTGACTGAGTAAACAAAGATGCATTCTCAAACGGTCTTTTTTAATATTCTTTTTTACTTCTTTTTTTTTATTTTCGTTTTTATTTTATTTTATTATTTTTTTTTATTTTATTTTTTTTTATTTTAAAAAAATGATTAATTGATTAAATTTAACTTCTTTTTTTATATCTTTTTATAAATATCTAAACTAATCAAATATTATTTATTTTGTAATAATTCCTAAAAAATATTTTTTTAATTATTATTTTTGAATTTATTATTATTTATCCGGACGAAATCGGGTATTGACAACAAGCACATGGATTTTAACAAACATTCACATCCAACCATGTTCCCAAATAACCAAAATCCAACCATGTCTCCAAATAACTAAATAAAAAACAGTTCTTATTATGAAGATTGAACCTTAAACTAATTAGAGTTTAAGTTTATTATAAATTTTTAAAAATTTTAATTGAATTTTTATTAAAATAATACTTCATTAAGTATCTAAAGTTTTTATATTTTAAACTAAATTATTATTATTTAATTTTGAGATTATGTATATATTATTTTATATTGTCATTATTTATGTGTATCTTCCCAAAACATTATTTAATTATGTTTTCAGACCCTCGTAAGTTTCAAAATTTCAAAAGTAAATCATATTGAAATATATCATTATATTAAATATTCATAAATTTTATATTTTTAATTGAATTTTTAATTTTAAATATTTAATAAAACAAACATTTTAAATAAAGATTCAATTAAAAATATTAAAATTTTAAATTAAATAGACATTTAATAGACTTAAAATTAAATTAATTGTTTTTTATTTTTTAAATGTGACATGTAAATCATAGCAATGGAAAATAATTATAATGTTGCCCAAATTAGTCACCAAAATAAATATAAAAGTTCTGATTACTTTATATAAAAAATAATACAAATTCAAATAAAATATTTAAAATTTATAAAAACCTAAAACTTAATTAAACTTATTATCTATAAATATGAAGCATGAAGAACGTTTTAGAAGCTATTCTTAGGAAACAGTACATTCATAAATTATATTTAAATAAGAATTAAGAATATCATGGTTGCATCCTAATTTTATGTGCTCATATCTCAAATATAACCTTTGTTTTTAATTATATTAAAATTATGACTTAGTAAGTAGAGTAAGACCATTAATGAATTATTATAAAATTAAAAATTATTTAATTTTAAAATTATATTTAAAAATATTTTTAATTAACAATTTAAAATATCTTAAGTGCTTGTTAAGTTTATATCGATATTACAATAATATTTAATGGATAATAGTTTTGCAACTTTTTCCTAATAAATTAATAATTTTTTAAAATGATATTGAATAGTAAAATAATCCTAAAAATTAAAGTTTTTAATATTTTATCTCTTTCTATTACTACATCAGATTGATATCTTTCTCATTTATGTCTTTTATTTATCTGACTTTTTTTTTCTTATCTTCTTTCTTTATCTAACTCTTTCACTTATTTATTTCATTTATTTAACTATTTCATTGGTTCCTTTATATTATTGTTTCAATTTATGTGCTTGGATGTCATTATCCAATTTCAAATTTGTTTTATCGTTTTATATTCTATACTTATGCGCGTATCTACTTGGAAGCTTGGAGATGTAGATTAAGGAAATGATGTTTGTATTGACTTTTCACTACAACATTTATCACTTTAGGCAACACTTTTGTTGTTCACAGACAAATAAATGTGCCTTAAAAGTACAAAAGGCCACACTTTTGCAAGTGTGGATTATTTTCATTATAGGCCACACTTTTTGAGTTATGGGCATTTTAAGCTACAGTTTTCTCTTGTATCCTATTAAAAAATATAGGTGACACAAAATTAAAAAAAAATGTGGTCTATATAAATTATAGTGTAAACCACATGTTCTGAATGTAACCTATTACTCACCCTCGTAAAACCAAAACATTAAAGGTAAAATTCTATGCTTCCCCCTTTTACAAAAATTAGAAAAATTATACTTCCCGCTCATACAAATAGAAGATTAAAGGTTTTGAAATTAAAAATAGTTACCCTTCTTGCTGCCAAACCATCTGTCTATCCTAGCTCACTTCCACAAATTCTCTATCTACCCTACCTCCTCCCCTACCTCACTCTCTCAACATTTTCATCTCATCTCCCCATCTCTCTTCCATCGACCATCCTCTACTCGTTGTCGCCATTGTTTGTCATCTGGTGTCTTCTCCCTACAGTCATCATTATGCTCTTCCTCGTCTCTGATGAGTCTCTCAATCTCGATCTTCTCACTGTTTCAGTTACGTTCTCAATTTCTCTTCTTTCATTCACCTAATTTAGGGTTTCTATTTCAAATTTGATAAGAATTTTTTATATAATTTAGGGTTTGTGTTTTTTTTTATCAAAATTTGTGTTTTGGGGTTGGTTATTATGTTTGTTAGAAATTTGTTCATTATTAATGTTGAATATTGACATAATATGATGACATTTACAGTCTCTGATTTGGCCATAGAAGTCTTTTGAGGAGCATAAATTAGTCTCTAAACTAGCATGATTCGAAACTTGAAAATTGTTGAGAGAAATGTTTGTCCTAAGACCATACTCTATTAATTTAATATCTTCATGAGTCAAGAAATTTATAGAGGTATATTTGTCCCAACTTAAAAGATGAATACAACTTTTCCCTATTAAAGGTATAACCACATATAAAGAAGTGCAAATTGTTTATATAGATGAATGTATAATGTTTAACATCTTAGAATGAAGCAATAATTGCAAAGTAAGAATGACTGCAATATTCGTTTTCCAATAAGTGACAAGAAGACTTGGATGTTCAACAAAATCATAGCTCCATAAGGTCTGTTAAGAAATATTTTAAAGTTTATATATTGATCGAGGTTGATAATGTTTATTTTTAAAATTTCATATATGTAGTAACTATAGGACCCAAATTCTTTTATTTTAGAAAGATACTTAGCTCAAATTATTGATACTATTTTTTATTGTTTTTAGTTATAGTGGGGATATCAGGAGCAGTTGGATATAGCTGAATTTGTTGAGTACAAATTAATCATTCCAAAGGTATGTACAAGTCTTAAATATAAATAGGTGGTTACACATTTTCTCAATTTCATTTCATGTCTCTAATATAAATAAATAAAGCATGGATGTTAATAATATATCTCTTCAATCAATCTTTTATTTTGATTTCATGAACTTTGTTGACATACTTTTAATTAATTAATATCATATATGATAGAGCTTGTAGTTTAGTTGAATGTAGACGCAGAGTTCATTATGTTCTTTCATCCACCAAATTTAGAGTTTCTATTTCAAATTTTGAATGTTTATATAGATGAGGGCATAATGTTTAAGAATTTGGAATCTAGTTGAATCTGCTTGAGTACAAATTAATCATTCCAAAGGTATGTACAAATTCTCAATTTTATATAGTCTTGTCTATTGTTACATGCAAAACATTTGATTTTGGTTGATATTACAGTTCAGCTTCCAAACCTATATCCAATCATAACAATATACTTATTTAATTATCTATAACAGTTTCTAGTGCATTATGATAAGTTAACTATTAATTTTCAATTTTTTATTAATAGACTCCTAACAGATCTAATGGGTAAGAAGTTACTAAAGCTGAAATGTTTATTAAAACTAGACAAGGTCGTCTTAGTAAAAAGGGAAAAGCAATTGATGAAGAAACACTAGATGCAATTGTAAGTTTATTTGTACTTATGAAATATGTTTGAAAGCTCCATACATTTTACTTGTTCATAACTTTGATATTTTTTGATAGTCTAAGCTTCAAAGTTCTGTTGAAAATTCAAGTGTATCTGGGAAAAAAAACATTTGAGTAATTGTTTGGGAAAGAAAAGCCTGACCGAGTTCGTTGTTGTGAAAGGACTATGACACCCATAACATTGAAAAAAATTAAGAAATTGATGCTCTAAAAGTAGAACATGCCATTGAAAAAAATGATATGGTCAAGAAGTTTGAAGGTTTGGAGGCAGTGATGAAATTCGTGCTTAAGCAAAAATACTGGACAAGAATGATATAGAAGAAATGATGACACGAGCATTAAGCAATGAAAGTAGTGTAATTGCTCCACCTTCCTTAGCTGCAACTCATGTTCTTGATGATGAATAGGTATACATTGGAACAATCTAAGATTGTGAAATATTTATACAAACTTTCATAAATTTGAAGATCATGTACTAAGTTTGTTTATTTATTTATTTATTTTTACCTTTTTGCAGGGTGAAGTTGAAGTTCATTTGGAGAAGAAAACATAAAATGAAGAAATAAATTAAATATTTTTGTTATATATCTTATAATTTTTTATAATTTTCAAAGTGTGCTAAGCAACATTAGAGTATAATTTTTAATATTTTTAGTTTTTACAATTATGTTTTGAAATACATTATGCACATTTAATTGCATTTATAAATGTTATGAGTATTATTAATGTTATCTTCAATTACAATTTAATAAAAATAATGTAATTCTCTTCTATGGTTTTATTAAAGTATTTTTATATAATAATAATAATATTAAAAATGAATTAGCGGCTTATTGTATTCATAATCTATTTAAAAATATTACAAATGTGGTATGAAGGATTAAAAAAAACACAATAGCTAAAAAAGTGTGGCCTAAATATTGACAGAAAAGGCAACAATATGAAAAAAATGCGGCCTAAACATTGACGAAAAGGCAACAGGTGAAAAAATGTAGCCTAAACACTGACAAAATGTGTGGCCTATTGTATTAGGCTAAGGTCACAAATTCTGAAAAAAAAAAAAAAACTGTGGGCACGGTTGAATACACCACAGTTTTAAAATCGTGGCCAAACTATGGCCTAAAGTTAAGACGACGACTTTTTCATCTTAGGCCACATTTTTCACCTGTTACCTAAAGTGAAAAATGTTGTAGTGTTTGCTCCTTTTTAGTGATTAGGTAAAAATCAATATCAGATAGATTAATTAATCTCAGAATAATTTGTGCAGATTGAAGAAAGAACATTATAAATTTAGTATTTATAAATTAAAATTTAAACACTTAGCAAATAACAAAATTGAAAGGTAGAAACTTGAGACTTTAAGACAAGATACTACGATCAAGATATTTTTTTTTGCAATCAGATTTTATTTTTTAATCTATTTCCATCTTATATACTTATAAGTTATATTAAGTGTTATATATATACATACATACATATATATATATATATATATATATATATATATATATATATATTATATTTTTTTAATTTTATATAAAAATATATAAATATGTTGACAAGAAGATATGAATCAAACAATTCAAAATTTCAAAAATATAAGAACTTAGACTTTTGTTGAATCACACAAAGAATCTATGGATAATTTTATAAAAATAAACAAAAAAAATAATTAAAAAATACAGGCAGGTTCTCTTTAAATGAAGAAGATAATAATATAGATATAGATGAAAATAATAACGGAGAAGTAGTCAACAAAGATAATAATTTTGATTCTCTAACTCATGACAATAGGAAAGAAATTCCAAGACTAAATAATTTTACTATTAAAAATATATTAAAAAAAGTATGATAAAAGTCAATGAAAAAATATTGATACAAAACATTGAGAGACGTATTGGTAAAACGTTATGTTATATTAACTCATAAGATAACTCATTTATTCTATAAATTTTGGATAGATTTTTTTTTTAATTATCAATTGTTTAATGTTATTTGTTGTACAAATAAACTAACTAATAAAGATAGTAGTGATTCCATCTTGATGACTTAGATTTATTTCATAATTAAATATACTAAAGAAGATTATAAGATTAGAAAATGATAAACTAATTGACATTTTTAGTTATATAAAAAAAATAAATTCTTTTTCAAATGTATATATAACATATAGAATAATGTCAACAAAAAATATAGTTTTTTTTATCTTAAAGGAGTTTTTCAAACTTAAATTAATAAAATCTTATTAAAATAAGCAATATCTCAACAAAGATTAAATAAAATAACTTTATTGCCTATTAAAAAAATATATTAAACAAAATGAATTATGATTATTTAATAAATAATTTTGTATAAAAAACTTAAAAAATAAATTTTAAATAAAAATATCATAATTTTAATAATTTAATTTATTAATTTAAAAAAAATAGAAATTGCTTTAGACCTCCTAAAACTTTAAGTTGTCGTTACCTAGTCTTAAAAACTTTTTTCTTTATAGTTTCACACCCTTCTTTTATCATCTTTTAACATTTTTAAATAGTGTTATACATCCACTCTATATCTAAATAAACTATTATTTATTATATTACAATAGAAACAAATACTAAATCTTAAGCTTTCTTGTAGTTGTGAGAAATCAAATTATTCATGTTTATAAGTGTTCTAGAAGAGTGTTTAAACTTTGTATGTCATAAAATAATACTTTGCGTTTAGTCAGAAATTTTTGGTATACTTTGTGTTTAGTCATTATAGTCTAAATAATATTTAGTTTTAGTCATAAGTGATTGAGGTCCAAATATGTTGTAAAATTCAATCTATTGATGGATTGTAAATTTAACGAAATCTCTTTGTTAACAAATGAAGTAGTATAAAAATTACAGTGTAAATTTTTTTCTCATTCACCTTTATTAATTGTTAGGTAGTATGAGTCTAAGTTCTACATTGAATAGGAATGAGAAAGTTGAGTAACATATAAGAAAGATGACCCACAAACCTAATGCCTTAAGGTTTTTGGTTGAAGGTGGTGTGATTTTCTTATATAGGTTTTGGCTCAGGTTTCATTCTTGTTAAATATTCCCAATGTTTCTCCTTCAACAAGTGGTATTGGAGCTCAAAAGTAATTTGATCTTATATTACGATGTTCCTTCCAATTTTTTCAGCATTAATTACGTATTATCATATTGTACTAACAAAAAAATAAGAAAGTTAAAGTTTTATATTTTGAGAGATTAGTTATCAAGTAAAATCATTGTTTAAATGTATATCATCATATGACAATAATTTTTTTTTTAATTTAAATACAATTCAACCCCATTTTCACATTTCCTCATCAACTAATTTATTATTCAATAAATTAATATGATAAGAGGGTTCATGAATCCATTCATGTCACCACCATCCATGTTTAATCTAAATATATACCTAAGATATAATTATTCAAAATATAAATACTTATTTAGTTAACATAACTAAAAATAAATAATAGTTAAATAAACTTACATAATCATAATTAAATTAGGAATATATTCAATTTTTTCGCTGTATGTTTTTAATCTCTAATGTGTTAATATCAAACTTATATTATTCATCTTCATTATTTTCTTTTATGAAGAAGAAGAAACTAATTTTTATATTGATATTTTAGGATAATTGATTCATCTAATACCCTATATTTTCAAATTTAATATATTTTTAATTTATATTTAACTTAATCTTATAAAATTAATTTGTAAAATGAATATTATATCCATTTATATATTATATATTATAATTTGATAAACAATTATAGAATAACCATAGTAATATAATTGGTCTAAATTTTAAAAATCCGTCACTTTTATCGATGCTCCTTTTAACTCTTATAGAAAACAATCCTTAGAGGCCTTTTTTTAACCCTATGTGACTACACTTTAGGCATGTTAACTACAAATAATCTAGGCCTAGGAATGGTTGAATTTATGTTAGCACGCGCGTTTTGTAAGTTTGTGGAATTGAGTTTATTAGTTTTTTAAAAGAAAAAGAAGATAATATTTCTAGGGATTTAGGCTTTATCAATAAAGACAAATTGATCCTTAAAATAAATAGTCCATTATTGGATGAAAGAGATGAACCATTGCATGCATTAGTTTTCTGAACCTCCAACTGTTGCTCCTTTGTCTATATTCACAAGTGTCCTCTTTCTTCCATTCCTCAAGCTCACCCTCACATGGACGGTGTGTTCCAATTAATGCACTTTTAAGTAATAATATTCCACACTATTTTTATATTTTACTTTTAGCAAAAAAAGAAAACTTGATTAAAATGTTTCAACACAAAAACACAGTTTTGTTTTAAAACACTTTCTACTGTTGATTCAACTGGATTGAAAATCATATTTTTTAATGAATCTCTCATTTTATTTACTATTTTTTTAATTTCTAATTTTTAATTTAACAAATTTTATCGATAATAAATGTGTGTTTTTTTTTAAAAAATATGTTTTATTTAGGGTTGAGTTATTTGATATTTTTTCCAGTCTAATTAATTAGAACATAATAGATCTATTAGACAATCATTTCACTTGTCGATTATATCTGAGAAAAAAAAGGCATCCGTTTTATATTGGATAATCTTGTTACTTGCTATGACCAATAACTTATTTTGTTATAGTGTTTATTTATTTTTTGAACTCTGTCGTGAATATAACATTATTATTGATCGTGTTGGCGTTTATTGGATTGGGTTTTGTTGAATTTTTTTAAAAGTATAATTACATATATATCTATTTAGCAGAATTATTCTATAAATAAACTTCTATCCGAGTAACAGAGTTAATAAATTAAATTATTATATTGACAATATTTAAAAAAATTAATTCATAAATAAAAGATGACATAAAATTATATAATGAAATAAATTTTATTATTTATATTCGTTTTTCAAAATCTGTATATATTTTTTATTTGGACAAATTGCTTTATTTAATAAGTTGATTTAATAAGTATTAATTTGATCTAATTTTATTTATTTTAAAAAATTTTAAGAACTTCTTATTTATCAATTTTAAATATTCTTACATTAACATAATAAAATATTAGTTAATTTAATTTGTAATTTTAAATTTATTTAATTTAAACTATATAAAAATTAAATAATCAAACAAACAGAAAAAATATTGTAATAATTAAGTGTTTTAATAAATTTCAAATAAGCAATAATGAGTAAAAACAAATTAAGATAATAAAAATATATATTAAAACATAAAGATATAAATAGAAGAAGATTAAATAAGATTTGTCTTGTAAAACTAGTTTATAAGTTAGAAAATTGTTGATAAGATCTCAACTTCTAAATTTTGAGCTAATACACTAGCTTATTAAATTTAAAATATTTAAAAATAATAATAATGCAAAATGATATCAATAATAAAATTATATAAATTAAATTTGTATTTTTAGATAAATATTATTGTATTAATTTTAGATTTTTAATGATTAAATTCTTATAGACTTTTCAATACATTTATTTATTCTTTACAAGTTGTATACGTTTTTTTTTTTCATTTAATAAATAATTACATTTAAATAAGTTAAACTAAAAGGTAGTAATTAAATTAAATTTTTATTTAGCAATTACAGTTAAATTAAATCTGTTCTTTTACAATTTTCATCATATATGAATTTTATATAACATCAAATATTAGTTAATTAAATTTATAATATTAAATATTTTTAATTAGAAGTGCATAAAAATCAAAAAATAAAATAAAAATATCAAAAATAATGTAATGACTAATTATTTTTATAAAATAAAATAAATAATAATAAGGATTTTTTAAATAATAAAATATATATTAAAATATAAAAATAATAATAGAATAAAATAAAACTATAATAAAACTATACAAATTTAATAAACCAAATAAAACTATCAAATAAAATATAATTAATCATGGAAGTTATCGGAGTAGGTGAGCATCCTATGCTCATATTCGTGGAATCAATTTGTGTAACTATAAATTCATATTTGATTCTCGTTAATTGTGGAACCAGTAGAAAAAATTGATTTAATTTTAAAAATGTTTTCAATGGAAATTTCTTATTAAAAATACTTATTATTAAAAATTATTATTTAACGTGGCCTCACATGTTTTAAATTTTAAATTATTTATGTATATGAGACTTGTATTAAAACAATATTTTATTTATACCTTTTCTAAAATAACTCTAATTAAAGATGATATAATAAACTTAGAAAAGCCAAGGTAAAAAAAAAAAAAAACTGATTACATAAAAGTTGAGTAATTACCGAAATTAGGGCAGAATTTGAGTTGGGAAAAGAGGGATGAAATAGTAATTACGATGCCATGATGAAAGAACAAAAAATGGAGAATGATTGGCCCTTGAAAAGTCACTGTGGATCTGTGACTCAAAACAAGAAGAAGAAGAGAGAGAGAAAACGATACACTCACTTGCGGCATGGTGCAATGGTGACTCCACAGATTCCCGGTTCATATCACATATATTCCTCTTTCTCTCTCTTCTCTCTGCATCCTATTGTTTTCTTTTCTTTAATACTATTTATTGCTCAGTTTCGTATATTTCATATTTTTCGCCGCTGTATGTGTGTGGATTGTGATGGAAGGGAAATTGCCTCTTCCTTTCTCTTTATGTTCAGATCTATGTTTTACGCATCACGGATCGTGTTTGCTGTTTTTAGCTACCGTCTTTCTGCGTCCAATTTCTCAATCGAATACGCGAAAAAGGAAAAAAATGAAAAGGAAAAACCACTAAGCCGTGTTTGTTTGTTGTTTTGAATGTTTTTGGCTGATATTATTTATTTCGATGCGTATTGAGATGAGGTGAAGTCACTGGAGGCAGCGGTTCATCGATCTCTTCCTGAATTTGGCTGTGGAAGAACACAAAGCAAGAATCGGTCGATAAACCTCTGCATCCAGCGCTCACTTTGCGTCTCTTTACCAACAATTTTATTTTCTCTTTCTTCTTTTCGATAATAATACTCTTTATATGCTTCCTCTTTTTTCACTACTTATCTACACAGCGTTGACGAATTCTCTGTATCAACATTTTTTTCCAAGTGTTTTTGTTTCTTCCAATAGAGTAATTAAATCTAGATGCTCCTGGTGTGATTTGAAATGATTCTGTATTGCTTCATTTCGTGTTTTTCCTAGAGAATGCCTATAGTGTTGTTGCAGCTGCCAGCCAATGTTCTGATTTGTGATTTTGCTGTGAATGGAGAGAAGAAATAAATCTGATTTGTTAGCCGTACGAAACAGAATGCATTATTGTTTGGTGCTGCTTGCTTCTATAGAATACTCTGCTAATTTTTCCTTTTCATTGTTCTATCCTTGTGCATTGATTAGCTAGTCTAAAGTAATTCTTGTAGTGTTTAATTGAGTTTATTTTGAACTAATAATCTCGTATTTTTCAACCTTTTAAGAAAACTTTAAAATAACAAGTATGGATTTTAGAAATCTTCTGTTTCCAAACAAAACTGAAGATACAGTATGATAACTTTTTCTGTGAACATTTCTAGAATTTTTTTCAGAAATTAAAATTAGTTTACGTATTAATTAATTTGAACTTTTTTAGTAGTTAAACTTGTTAAAAAGCTTATTATTTAATTTGAATACAAACTAATCTTAGTTTTTGAAAAAGATTATTTCATTTTTCTCTTCGTTTCTTCCTCAGCCAGTATTTAGGAAGTTTTTGAGATAGATTCTTATTGAGATTGTAGTATCCTTGCAAGGACAGGTTATTCTTTTCTATAGTTGTGTTCCTTTTTTCCTTTCTCTGTACCAACTCATTTACTCCTAATAGAATGCTTTCCAACCTTTAATTCTTCAGCTCTGTGTTTAAGTGATGATATTCTTGCACGTCGGTAAGAAATTCCTTTTCACAAGGCATGCTAGATTTCATGCTTTTCATTTTGTCTTCGTGAAGAAGTAATTTGATTTTTTTTTAACAAGTGTTCATGTATAATTTCACTCGCATTACAAATTGAACGGTGAATTTTAATGTACTCGTAAAACTTTGGCCCTTAGTGTCCATAGCATAATTTATGGTGATGATCTATGACCCTGGTTTGTTCTCGGTCATTTAATTGACATGACTGTACTGTTGACTCTTGAAAGAACTTCTGTCTTGATTGGTTGGAGTTTTTGAATCTGATACCTAAAAGGGATATGCACTCTTCTTCCAGGTTTATTCCGATGCTCCAAATTCTGATTTTTTCATGGAATGGACTTCTCTAAAAGGGGAGCATTTTAGAGATTGATGAGTAATATTGACACTTAATTTGAAAATAATCGATGTGATTTTAACAACATAACATATTTTACATGGGCATGTATTTTTACAGTCATCAGTGTTGATTTTGAGATCAATGGCCGTTTGTCTTCTAAATTATCTCTCCTCACATCATATCAGAAGAGACAAATCTCTTGATTCACATGTTTATCATGTAACAACCCGGAAGAAGTGTCGGGGTTCATTTTAGAAATTTGTTAGTATTTTTATCACTTGGAGCTTTCTGAAGAAGCTCAAGGGAGTGCTATACACTAAACATGTCATTTTCTTCACCATGTGGTCTAAAGGTCTCTGCTTGTTTCTTTCCTGAAAAGGTATATTTGGAATGTAGGTTTCCAAGTGGTAGGCAGCACACTGCACTTCACCTAGTTGTACTGTATCTAGGTCTTTGCTGCGTGAAAGTCAATAAAAGGTACTCTTGAAGAGAGTCCAAGTTGCAAGAGAATCATTTAGTTGGTTTATAAGGGAATCTGGTATCAATTTTCCTCTATATATGTTGAACGAAATCGAAGTAAAGCAGAATCGGATAAGGCTATTTGGGTATTATGCGCAGCACAAGTTTTGATTCTAAGAACTGTGTGTACATAATGAGTAAGTAGGGTAATAATGTAGGAAAGTGTCATCAATCCAAGGATATTCTGACATTTCATCACTTGTTCGTATTCCCCGATTCACAATTTTCTCATGCACTACTATTTAACAATTAATATTCTCTATTTATATTCACCTCTCTCTAGCCACTCTGTTCGCCTATGCTTAATAGAGGACTAATGTTCCGTTTCCATCATATAAAAGTGCCACAGAGTAAAAAAGGAAATTGCTACAAGTCGAATAGAGTTTGGGCTATTCTGAATGAAGTCTTTTATAAATACTTGGAAGAAAAGAAATCAAGAGTACAATTAAAAAATATTTTATTTGACGTTTATTTATATAACCAATTTGTTAATGTTAATGTAATTTTACATATTGGTTTATCTAAAATCTTATTTTAATATATACATATTAGTCAGTTATTTTTAAATGTGGAAATAATAATATTTTGATGTGGAAACATATGTTAGTTTAATGAAAGGTTTATTTCATTTTTCTTTCATATTTTTTCTTATAAATGTTTATGATTTTCTTTTATCTAAATAGGACCTTTGTTAATGATTGTAATAAACTTGTTTTGGAAAAAAAAATGTTGGTTATTTATTATTTTCCGTTTAAGTGTAAGAATAACATGAATATAAGTGCTTCTTAAGATAGTATTGCTTCAGTTCAACTGCTTTCACTGAGAAGAAAAGGGACTAGTAATGGAAATATCTATTGGTCATGCTTTTATTCCTCTTGCTTTTAGTTAGAAAAGAGTCAATCACTCGCGTATCGAATAAAAATGTATATAATTGTGCTAGAGTGGATTAAAAGTCAGTTTTAACTTTAGTTGAAACTGGATTAAGTTTTCTTTTATATATACTATTTTAATTAGCAAAAAGAAGGAATATATCCTCTAGTTTTATTTTTTTTTAAGGTGGGAAGATTATTGGACTTACAAGAGGTTACAAATCAAACACACATTCAGTATATCGTCAAAATCAGATTTCAACCACTGTTGACAAAATAATAAGTTTGTGTTGAGGTCCTTTTTTGTTATTTATTGTATAAAATAACGACACTTAAATGTGATATTTTTTCATATAATGTAAACTACTCAAATCCCTGGTAGCCAGCCTGTATACTACTGAGTAACTTCATAGGCTTTTTGTTTTACGTGCCTACTTTATTAAAAAGGTAGTGGTATATATATATATATATATATATATATATATATATATATATATATTATGTGTATGTATATAATGATGGCAATGACATGGCGTTCCTAATCGTGTCTATATGTTGGGGCAATAAATCGAAGCTAGTGATCATTGTGAGGGTGAAAATAACAAGGATAGTTTTTAAGAAGAGGGTTTGCGGTTGCAGTGGCTGCTATAGGTGTATGGTGGCTACCAAAGAAAATGACCCCTACAAGATGCCAAATCCCATGACAATGGCCTTTTGTCGTTTATAAAATGGTGATAATGACGAAAAGTTGTAACTTATACACAGTGGTATCAAAAGAAAGCTTTTTAATAGATTCATTATGTGCATAAGTATTACAAGCAACTTCTCTATTTATGTCTTTTGTGTGAAGTTTAGTGGGAATCGAGACAAGGCATGCATGAAAAGGAAAAATGAATGTCATTTGGAAATTCATTCGGCTGATTTATGCCTATCTTGTCCACCAACCGAAAAAGAAAGTATCAAATGTTCAAATAAGTGATTATTGAAGAGTGATGATTGTAAGTTTATGGAGTATTATTCTAGTAGATCTTAATCATGATGGAACAAATTCGACTGTTTTCTCCATGGATCAACTTCCATAACTCTAAGAATTTAAACAATGATGCTATTTGATGCTAAGATAAATTTATTCGAAAACAATAATAATTGGTATAACCAATAAATAGGGATACTGATAATCATATGTGGGTGGTTAGAATGAAAATTGAGTAACCCGATAGATTTTAGCTGTCTTGTTTGAGTGATTCCGTGCAACAATCTCTTGTATAGTTTCAACGTTTTTCATTTCAATCTATTTGATTATGTATAACGACTCCATTTGGTTCGTGGAACACGTGTTATCAGCATAACTATTTTCTTTAATCAAATTTAAGGGCAATCAATCAAGTAGTCGGGTTAATTAATTAAAATAATAGCAACTCCATTAAATTTGTAAACCAGATTTCGATCAGTGACTGTTAAGACTTTTATCCGGCAAGTGTACCGAGTCACAAGTAGTATAAATTTATAAAGTAAGGATGTTGATCCCATAAAGAACAGTTTTGTTTTAACTTAAGCGTCACTACTCACTAAGTAAGTAAAGGTTTTATGAAGATTTGATGATAAGTTGAGTCAAAAACGTAAAAGAATAATTAAAAACAAGTAACAATTGAAAAACGGAGTTTGCAAGATCTAGAAGGACTTTGGGATTGAACTTCATATCTCTTTCCCTCATTCGTATTTTGGAATTGATAGTAAAATGCAATATTCGTAACTACTCTCAATTGATGCACAAATTAAAATCATTCACACCGATTCCTTTGATATGAAATTCATAAGGAAATCTCCTAAACACTGATTCCTCAGCTATTTAGTAAATTATTCAGCGTTAAGAACGGATGTAATACGCAATCAATATATTGAAACCTATCCCTAGTATTCCAACATATCGACTATTTTCATCTAGGTCGGAAACTCAAAAATACTTTCCAGTTAAGTTTAAGAAT
>Ga0099825_1005984_pt1 | contig 15400 bp, 13 predicted proteins | sample SiratroredBW_FD_76838 | JGI IMG/M metagenome (GOLD analysis project Ga0099825, IMG submission 76838) | Root nodule microbial communities of legume samples collected from California, USA - Siratro red BW | ecosystem: Host-associated > Plants > Roots > Nodule | place: USA: California | collected... | reverse complement strand
TTTTATATATATTTTTTTTTATATATATATATATATATATATATATATATATATATATATATATATATATATATATAATACATTGTTTAGTATATTCTAATTGAATAATGTTTTCTTTTCCAAAATTTAACATTAAATTAAAAATTTCTTTAACATAAATCATATTTATATGAATATATGCTAAATAATATTATTTTATGTCACAATTTTATAAATTAAAATTGACTTAATATATATATATATATATATATATATATATATATATATATTAAATATATTAAAATGTAACATTCCAAGAAGATTTAAGGACTATATTATAAATCCAATAAAAAGTTTATAGAAAAATATTGTATTTCAAAATATATCTTAAACACACTATATAAAAATAGCCTCTATTGTTCTCCAATATAAGATATGAAAATGAAAGTGTAAGTTATTGAAGTAAATTTTTAACAAGAATCTATGCAACAATAAATTTTTAACAATATAAGATATGATATTTAACTATAATATAGAGCACATATGAATCTATGCAATCTAAGATATTTAACAAGAAGAATATCGATGAAGTCTTCCGTAAACACAAGGCTGAATAACCAAATATCTCAGGCTAAAGCATTATGAGCAAGAGAAATACTGAAATCATAGATATAGTTAGAGTTCACCGTTGGCAGAGGAGCACCATCAAAACTTACCTACCATCAAAATTTAAACTTGCAACTTAGCTGGCATGTCATCGATGTTCCAACATCAATCAGAATTTACGGATATACTATGACAGTGGTATGAGGAAGTAAATTGAGTATCAGAAGCGCCATCAAAACTGCTACTTCTCACATTCACGCATCTTCTCTACATGTACGTGTTTATATTTGAAGGTTGTCGTACCCTGGAATATTTACAAAAATGCAAATTACGTTGTCATATAATATGACACACTCGGGTTTTCTAAATGAAGATAGCTAGTCTCAAGAATGGTATTCAAATTGCTCTCGGAGTTCTTCGTTGGGTATGAGTACAGTACTACATAGGCTTCCCTTTTTCCTCCCATCACGTTATCAGCAATGTGCAAAAAAGAAAAAAATAAATGGCAAAAAGATTCAAAATTATCACGATCTATACGTGGCGAGATAGCAAAAGTCAAGTTGAGAGTTGATGCTACTCTTTTCCTGCTCTGCTACTGAAAATAATTTGATTTGTTCAGTGACTCTCATGTCATGTATCACCTTACCATCATCACCAATAATCTCCGCAAGAGCACTTGCCCTCCTCAAATGTATGGAACCGGTTATTGTCCCTCACAATGATTACCCTTCCAGTACACTTGCTAATAAACTTGATGGCAGTGTGGCAATCACCACAAACACGTAAGTTCTTCATCACTCTGATAGGTCGCTCCTGAGGAAAAGTAATAAGCCCAAACGCTATGGCCAACCTTTCACTATGATACCTTATAGTTTCACTCTTTTCATCTCCATCCACTTCTTTCAACACAAAAGACGTGTCTGCAACATACCCTGCTTTGGCCATTTTCTCTCCCAGCTCCTCCAACTTCTCATAAATTTCCTTGGTCTTCCCATGGGACCTATCCCCAGCAGCAAATGTATGAATCCTATTACCGTCCTCCACCCAACTCAAACCAGTTTCTTTCTTTATTCCCTGATCCCTCAGCATCTTTCTTGCTCTCGCCGCTTCCTCCCATCTCCCAGCAGCAGCATAAGCATTAGAAAGCAAAACATTAATCCCAGAACTCACAGCACCCATCTCAAAAACCTTATCAGCCACAAAAGAGGCCAATTCAGCGTTCCCATGAATCCTACACCCAGTCAACAAAGCCCCCCAAACAGATTCCGTTGGCTCCATAGGCATTTCCTCAATCACCCGAACCGCTTCATCCAACTTCCCAGCACGACCAAGCAAATCCACCATAGTTGCATAATGCTGCGATCCTGGTTCAATCCCATGCTCCTTCATCAACCCAAAGTAATACTCCCCCTTCTCCACCAACCCCGCATGACTGCACGCATAAAGCAGGCACAAAAACGTGATGAAATTCGGCTTCACCCCGACACTCCCCATCTCCTCAAACAGCTCAAACGTTTTCCCCGTGTGAGCATGCTGAGCACACGCAATCAACATCGCATTCCACATGCCAAGGTTCCTAACCTTCACCTCCTCAAAAACTTTGTAACCCCCTTCCACAACCCCACACTTAGAATACAACGAGATCAACGAACTAGCCACAAAGCAGGACGAATCAAAACTCATCTTAAAACACAATCCATGCACTTGCTTCCCCAACTCAAGCAACGTGGAAGCACTACAAACCCTCAAAACACTAGACAACGTAAAATCATTAACCCGAATATCATAATCCTGCTCCAAAGCACATTTAAAGAGGTTCAAAGCCTCCTCATCGAGACCCAACTGGGAGTACCCGTATATCAAGCCGCTCCAGGAGACAACGTTTTTATGAGGCATTTCGTCGAACACCTTACGCGCGAGGTTTATTTCGCCGCATTTAGCATACACGTCGACCAGAGAGCTTCCGACGAAGACGTCGAAGTGGTTGGCGGTTTTAAGGGCGAGGGCGTGGAGGGAGCGGGCGATGTGGAGGGATGAGAGGGCGGCGCAGGACTTTGTGGCGGTGGGGAGGGTGTGGTCGTCGGGAAGGAGGCCGTGGCGAAGCATGCGACGGAAGAAGCTGAGGGCGAGCTCGGGGAGATCGTTCTGGGCGAAGGCGGAGATGACGGAGCTCCATGTGGTGGCGGACTTGTGGGGAAAAGAATCGAAGAGTTTGTGCGAGGAATGAGGAAGGTTAGTTTTGGAATAGAAGTTGATCAAATGGTGGCACACCAATGGAATAGCTTCAAACCCTAATTTGATGGCGTGTGCATGGAGTTGAAGACCCTTGGGGAGGGACCTTGAATGTGTTAGAAACACCAGCACCTTGCAAATGTCTCTGCAGTCACTCTGCAGTGGGAGCATTACAGACAACTCTGAAACCCAACCAACACGCCGCGTCACATCTTATTATCCTTTTGGGCCTACATTAGGCCCAAATATAAAAAAAAAACAAAAAAACTGTCATGACATTCACTTCATTGACGTCGTTGCAGTGGTTCAGTTGTGAACTCGACACGAAGGTAGAAGCGAGAAAGAAGAATGGAGGGAGAAGAAGAGTTGCTATGGAAATCGGAGCCACAACGCGAGTCCATCGTCTCCGTCACGCTCGCACGTGCCATCACTTCTCTTCTCACTTCCCGTCCCAAGAAGCTTCTCGAATCTATTTCTCACCTCTCCTCACATTCTTCGCGCTCGCACGCTTCACTCGCTTCCCTCGAAGACTCTCTCTGGTTCTTCCACAGCTACGTAGCCGACGCTGCGACTAACAATTCTTCCCTCGACCAACTCCTTCTTCCAATCATCGACAGCGTATTCAATTTCTCTTCCTCTATTTGTTTATTTCGAGTTCTGCTTTCTGTTCATTACGCTGTGCGTTTCGTGTTTGCAGGTGTTGAAGTCCAAGCACGGTGACCAAGCTATGATTCTGTTGAACTGGCTCTTCCAGGACGAGCTTCTTTTCCAACACGTCGCCGAGGCTCTCGCCGGCGTCGTTGCCAGAAAGCACGTGCACGATCGGTACTTGTTGCTTGGTTGGTGCCTCCTTCTTCGGAATCTCGTTGAATTTGAAAGTTCTGCTCATCAATCCATGTTTGGTGGTGAGTTTCTGATTTTCACTCTCGCTATTTCAACTCGAGTATTGACGGAGAACGAGTTTGGAAATAGGAAACCTTTCATTTGGTGTAATTAGTTAACTTGTGTTTGTTAGGGATACGGGATAGGTATGGAGATTTGTTGAAGATACTCTCCACCTGCCTTCCGGATTTGGCCAGCATTGTTAGTAAAGGAAGGTATTGTTTCTCATGCATCTCTTGTTTCAAAGTGTAATGTAAACGGATGGTCATGTTGTTTAGTGGTAGATTTTGCTTGTGTGCATTCAGCATTGTACTAGTGTAATTATTAATATGTCATGTAAGCGTATATGTGTCTTACGTCGGATATTCAAGCATTCATCTAAATTCCCCCCCTCTTTTTATAGACATGATTCCTGATACAGTCAGGAGCTACCATTGTTGGTTAGAGGCATTTGATTGATTATTAATGTGTTCAATGATAAATCTCACTTATGCACAGCTGTTCCTCTTCACAAATTTACCTTATCATGTTTCTTGTTGTAGCATTGTACCCATTTATTTTACCAATAGTGTCAACTCCATATCTCTCCCAGTTGCCCTTTTTGTGGATAGTATCATTATTATGTTCTTTTATTAATTCACTGATTGTTCCTTAAATTTTCATTATCTGACCACTGGCTTTTCAGCACTTTGCAGGATGGTTTTGAGTTGCCATCTCGCCTTGGAGTGTCTGCAGCTGATTGTTTTTTGTCCATTTCGGGAGCACTAACAAAAGTGGCAGACAGTAAAAAGTCAAAATTAAATGCTAGAGCAAAAGATCAGGCAATTGCTTTTGTACAATCTCCTACTACTGACAAGAAGGAGAAGTCGGATTCAAAATTTTTGGTGTCAATGATCGACAGAGACTATATTCTGTGGCATCATTTAGATGACATTATTTGTTTGGTTCGAAGACTCCTCTCAGTAAGTTATACAGTCTTAGTTCTTGTTTGAATCATCCATTTTTAAACAACGTTTCATATATTCGTCATATGTATTATGATATACCATAAGGAAAATCATATTGAATAAGCAAACATTAGAAAGTGATCGCATTATTTAAGTACAGTGTGAAGAAGACTTTTAGAAGGTCAGCTATGAGAACATTTCTTGTTGTGTTGAATTTGATAAAGAAAACCTGTTCTGATTTTAGGTTCATGATTATTAAGGACCCTTTTTCGATGTTCCTTTCGGAGGGGCAACTAAGGTTAAACTATCTAAATTTTGTGATGGGAACTCATCTGCCTCTGCAGAAAGTACAATCAGCCTAAAACTTGTAACTGAATTCTAAACGGCATACAAAATTACTGACATGAGCATACATATGTAATAAGAATGTAAAGAAGATGGTTCACAAGCTGTAACTTCTTCCTGTTCCTTTCCGTTGAACTTTGTGCTGAACTTATTCAGTTGTTTAATATTCAACCCTACATTACAGTGGAGCAAGAAAAGTCGTTTTTTACATGCCAAAGGCTTGGAGCAAGTTCTTAAATGGCTGGAGGAGGTAAAGGATCACCATGGGTCCTTTCAACATGGGGCAGGTTCTGGAATTATTGCATTTTATGTCTACTTGATATTCAATTTATTCACTTAATAGTTTTCTCTGGACCATAATTTTTCTTTTTGTCTGCAACATTGGTGACAGATTCTAATGCTCTCAAGACTGGAGATTTACTGCTCTCTTCTTGCTGGAAGCATTATAGCGTGCTACTACACCTGGAAGATAAGAAGTTCTCTCAGCATTACAAGGAACTCTTGGACCAGTATATGTCTGGCATCCAGGTTATATACAGCAGAGTAGCTATAAATTTATAATGATGTCTTGAAGTAATTTGAGCAATCACCTTATTCTTGTTTTATCGTTTGTGCTAAGAAAAATATATGCTGACTGACTTCGTCATATTATATAGATGTTTAGGCCTTAATTTATTTACTGCATATATAAAAGGGATTGTATGTGCCTTTGACTATCTGGGTAGTGTCTTTTCTGCAATTTTTGGCAGTCTTGTTGTAAGTAAGAGTGTTGGTGCCATACATTTCATTTAGCACTTTGTGAAGCGGCAGTCTCATGTTGCCTCTGTAAAATATACTCACTGATATCTCCATTCTCCACCTGATTCGTGGTGTGCTTTCCTTAGATTTGAGCATATTATATGGTGAATTTGTAACTCTTACTGGCTAGAGCTACACTAGTTCAAGTTGATCAGAAATCGGTCAGTAGGTGATAAATATATTTGATATGATGACATGATTAATCAATTCTTTGTGGTTTCATATGATTGTGTGTGATGAAATTGTTTTGTTTCTGATATCCATGCAAATTGCAGTATTATATGGACAACCACACTGGTGGTGGCTATACTGACAACAATGATGGTGGGTTGGAGACCAGAAAGTTCTTTCTGAATTGTTTATGCCTGCTTTTGGGACGTCTGGACATCAAGAGATTTGAAAGCACCGTCTCAGAATTTGGGATGAATATCTCACGCATTCTAGTACCCCAGGTACCTCTAATTGAGGTCTTCTTGGGGAAATATATTGCAGATATATTTTCATACAAAAGAAAAGCATTAAACAACCATTTAATCTTCAAATAAATGTGTTATATTCATTCTCCTTCAAAATCCAATATGCTTTCCATTGGATTGATCAGGTTGAGCACTCACTTGTTATGATTAGAAGCTCAGAATAAGGATACCATCTATTACTATTTTTATTATAGCCTTTTCTTAGTTCTGAACTTGAATAACATGTTGACGTGGTTTTTGCAGTGCCTTTAATGCAGTAATAATGTCCTTAGCATCTGATAGAAAGATCAATGGTGTTATTTTCAGCAATAACTGTCAGTTGAATCTGACATTTTTGTCAAACCATTCCATGGTTTACTTAATATTGTTTGTATGATGCAATGTCAAAGCAGAGTACTACTTTTAATTTTACAAACTGAAGAGTCTAGAACTACTTGATATTCAACAACTTTGTCATAATTGATACAGACATTGCCATCTGTTATGTGTAACTGGGCTTTTGCTGCATATGGGCATAGAACTATAGAGTGTGTGCTGCTTTTTATCGAGCTATTTTTTAGTTATGATGTATTTTGAAGTCAGTGGTTAATCAAACTGTGATTTAGTAATTTTTGTATAGATTCCCTTATCAGATTGACAACTGAGCTTTTACTTTCCCTTCTTTTTTCTGTAGCTTAATTGCACTGATGAAGATGTGATAGCTGGGGTTGTTTCAATATTCAAGGCTATTCTGAGGCCAGATTATTCACAAGAAGATGCACATACTGACAGTAGGAAGGCAAATAGTTTGATTCCTTTTCTGCTTCACCTTTTAGATGAGCGGGATGGTACTGCTAGAGCTGTTGTTATGCTGATAGGAGAATACTGCTCAATGTAGTCATTTTATTCTTTCTCTTATGATACTGACTAGGAGCACTTTTTAAGTCTAAAATTTTCTCTTTTAAATTTAGAACTTATATGTATGAGGATTCTCCAGGAGCAAAGATGATCAATGTCTTATAGAAGTTTTAACGCGCCTTGCTTCTGGAAACATTTCCCAGAGAAGAAATGCTATGGATGTTATATCGGAAGTCTTACATATATCATCAAATTCACAAAGTTTAATAATGTCTTGGTCTGCTAGGTATGAATGCTTATGTTGTTATACTTATTTTTTAGTTGTTTGTATATTTATTTGTTGAAATGTGTATTTTAGGAAAGATATAGCCAACAAATTGCTAGAGCGGCTTGGAGATGAAGAAATTATGATTCGTGAACAGGCATCCAAATTACTTCCAATGATAGGTTAGCATTAAAACTGAAATGTAAAGTGTAATATTTATAGATATTTTTTATATAAATTGGCAAGTATTAGTGGGTCTTGTATTGGCTGGAGCTTTATGGATGATTGGTTAATGTAGTTCTGGACCTTCTTTACCCAAATGTTAAGCACTATCTTTTTGGTTTTCAATTTTAATTTGAAGCAAAAACTATTGGTGGGCCTATGCTTTATTCTCACATCAAGTGTATAGAGTTTTTATATCAGGAGATGACGAGGTGTGTTTAAGATGTGAGATTAAAGCAATTTCTAAGCTTGCATCTTAGGTTACTTCTTTGCATTTTCCTTTACTTTTTTCTCTTACTTTATTCCTCTTTCAAATGATTCATTCATTGTCCTTATCTGTGGTGCTCCTCTCCTTTAATGAGTTACACATCTATTTAAGCAGTAATGTTTTCACATTAATTCCATATACGTTATGGTGATCCAGAAAATATCTTGTCACAAAAACATATACACTAATGTATACAAATGCATGTGACATTTTTTACTGGTCAATTACTTTCGCAGACCCTTCATTGTACTTGCCTGCACTGGTTGGTCTTGTCTACTCTTCAGATGAGAGAAAATCAATTGCTAGTGATTCCATCATTGAGGTTCTCAAACATCACAACCAGAGAATTGAAGTCATATTCTTGTTTCTTGACTGTCTTAGGTAGGTTTCCTTTTCTTTACTCCTTCTACTGGGCCTCTAAAGTTTGGAGCTCAACTTATAGAAACTATTTCTAGAGTTGGAGTTCAAAATCTAAGAACTTTTTTATAGGTGAAGATATCACTGCTTGGCTAAAAATTTTGCCTTCCTTATCCTTGCAGCAACGCCAGTATAAGCCTGGACCTTCCACAGTCCAATGGAGATAAAGGTAGTTTTTCCCCAATCGCCATCACTGTTTGAAATTTCATTGCTTCACTAGTTCTGTTTTTTATATCAACATTTATACAATGTAGGTTAAGCATTTATTGACTCCTATGTAATAGTAGGTTAATTTTATGTTGTTTGACAACTTCTCCAGTGGCATTTCTCATGAAAGTCTCCTTTTAGGTACCATGGATTTGTAGATAATTTTGTTTGTAAAATTCCATACCAATTTCAATTATTATTTTTTTTTTCCATCCGTATCTCCTAAAATTAAAAGTTCATCAAGTTTGTAACAGTTTAATGCAGAAAGTAACGCTTGCTTAGTTGCTCCCTTTGAAATTGTTCAAGATCATGCACTTGTTGCTATCCATAAATTGTACATATGAAAATCACATTCTGCAGTTGAAACAATAGTGTAAGATCGCCAAATTCTTATTGGTGCTAGTTGATTTTCACTGGCATATAAGGATGCATAACTGCACACGTACATAACTACATATCACTTTAATGTGTTATATTTTCAAGATGCACACATGTACATAATAGTGTCCACTTCAAATTGTGTGATAATTTCTTATTCTGTTCCTTGTTCAAAACTTTGACTGTAAATATTGAACAATTTGTAATATCAGTTTCTTTTTTATTGCACATCTGTTTTATGTTAAAAATACTGCATTTATTCTGTTCTCATTTTTTTTTTCTTTGGTGTCAGGGTCAAAGTTGGATACTGACCGACTACTCAAACTGGTTCCAGTATGGTCTAAAAGTGTAAGATGATATATTGAGCAATTATGTTTGGCTGTAGGTTTTGGTTCACTTTAAAGTTCAGAGTAAATGCGTGGAGTTATAACTGTTGATAGGAAAATTAACCACTGAGATTTTAACTACATTATTTGTTACACATATATATTCTATCACAATTACAACCATGGACTTTCCAATCAACGACTACAACTATATACTTTTTTAGAATGCATGTCCGGCATCATAACTTTGTACTTTCCAATCAACGTATAGCCATGACCTAGGTTGAGTTGGTTAATGGGAATTGTAGACTTTTTAAGACTTAATAGTAGTGATAAATAGTAATAGATTATTTTAACATTTTAAGACTGCTAATTGGTAAATTGATGTGCTACTGGAACCCAAATAATCCTAAAAGCAATATTTGAACACCTAAGAGTGATTGTTTATCTCTAATCTTCTCCCTTACCGTAAAACCCTTTGTTCTCAAATCATGGAAGATGACATAGTACTAGCCCTCAAGACCTAGTTAAAGTTAAATTCGATTGTGATGATTTGGGGAGGGTACAATGAAACTCTTAACTGTTTGGTAGAAGTTGCTCTTGCCCATGTTAAGATCCACATCAAGCCAAAGTTTAAACCATTGGGTGGGTACAGGGCTATCAGTGTCTTTCTTACTCTAATTAAACTCAGTTTTTGAAGAGTTGAGGTTTGGCAGTCTTTTTTTAATTGATAATGACTGTTCACTGCCTTTGATATATCTATTTCCTCTTACATGTTCACGTGTGGCTTCACCATGAACACTTACCTTTTATGTATATTTGTTGGTTCTCTGTAAATCAATTAAAAAATACCCCAATAAATGCACGTTCAGTACAGGAATCAAAATTAACAAAAATATTCTAATTTGTTAATTCCAATATTACAGGTTCAAGACTGGAACTTATTAATCGGACCACTAGTTGACAAGATGTTTGCAGATCCATCAAATGCAACCATTGTCAAATTCTTGAGTTATATAAGTGAAAACCTGGCAAATGTTGCTGATCTTGTATTGCATCATGTTCTGTTGCACGTTAGAGAACAGAAGCAGTGAGTATATGTAGTACAATGTTTTAAATATCAAATGTTGTCTTCAATCCTTAAACCAAATATTAAAGCTGTTATGTTTTCCCCTTGTTATATTTTAATCTCAAGAGCTTTAACTGTAGAAAGACCTGTGTGCTTGTGACAAATATTGGATACAATGAAAATACACATCATAAGAACTTTTAAATCATGGATGATAAAGAAACCTGATGCACTCCGCATTGATTGAGAGTTCAAAGAATATACTTGAGTTTGCTCTACTTTATTGAGCTGAAAGGCATGGTCACAGTGGGGATATATTGCTTGGTTGGCTGGTGTGTTATAGAAGTCTAAGACTTAAGGAGTCCCTAATATTTTTCTGATTTTCTTAGCCAAGCTGTTAATGGATGAAAGGAAAATGGAAAATTATGCTCTTATTTTATGGTTGTTTTTTATTTATCAGAAGAATAGATAGTCATTGGTAAATTAGGATGCATTAATAACTCTTTCCATCTTTCTTCAAACACAATTTTTGTAATTACAGCACTAGACTCTACAGTGGCTTGACATTTCTTTGCTTTTGGGAATGCGTAGTTTTGTTCTATTGTAATTCAAGGAAGAGCAGTGTTTTAGGTCTATAGAAATTTATAGTTCTGGCAATTACCATTCTTGAAACATAATGAACTTGAGGTTACTTCTAAATTTTGAGAAACGGTCATTCCTACTGATATATTTATCCTGCTGGTATTGAATTTTGTTTGTTTTGGGATAATTGTCAAGTTTATGTTGACTAATAATTTATGGTTGGTTTTCTTTTCTCATGTGGATGTTGCCCCTTGGTTTTTCTATTCATCACATATCCATATGAAGAGCACAATATATGCATTATTATTGGCCAAGTGATCAGAGTTTTGTTTCTGCTTCAGTTTTTAATATTATAGTAGTGTGTAATGGTTGTACGTGAGATTTATGATGGTCATATGCAATATTTCCAGTGTGAAAAGTGTTTATTTAAATCAATGGGACACATTAATCTCATTTATATATCATACTGTGTCTTCATTTGGATTATTACAGTATTAAAATCTTGTTGTTCATATATTCTGTCGTCATCACAGTGAATGTGTCTATATAATTGTCTCAAAACTGGGAAAATTCACGTGGGCTAAATGCGTTGACAATGGATGTGTAATCACTTAATGTAATGTGGTACAAAGACTTGTGTAATTATTTAATTTGTTGATAGTTTCTTTCCTGATATATTCTCAATTCAATTCTGCCGCAGGATTGATGAAAGTTTCTTATCAAGATGGGAGCAAAGAACCTACACAAGTGATGAGTTTGAAGAAATGCAGCGATCTCTGTTTGAGCATCTTTGCCCTTTGCTCATAATTAAGATTCTTCCCCTGAAAACTTTCAACGACCTCAATTCATCCATTATGTATGGGCATCTCAGTAAAAACATTATCCAGGGTATATATTTCTGTCTTGTGTATCTGCCTGTCAGACCAGAGATTGTGTCAATTTTCATTTAATTCATTGGATTTTTCTTCTGAAGTTATTGCAAACTGTGTATATTTTTTTCCTTGCGAGGTAGATGCAGCAAGCAGGAACACTGATATTGATTGTGATTGTATCTCTGCTTTCCTTCTAAACAGGTCGGTCCTTGAAGAACATAGCATTTGTCTCCTTCAACTAAACATTACAGGAGCCTGATGCATATGTCATGTATTCATTTGTTTCAGGGCGTTTTGTGAGTTTGAATTCGAAGATGTTCGGAAGCTCTCTGCTGAGCTGTGTGGACGCATTCATCCACAAGTAATGTTCTCTTCCACTCAGCCCACCTTCCCTATTTTTTAGGAAAGACATCCACGAGCACAACCTTGGTTTTATTTAGATTTCAGTTTAAGTTTTTTTTTTTTTTAATTGTTATGTATACTACATCGTTAGGGTGTAAGCTGGTTGCACCTAACCTATGAACCTGTCTAATTCAATCCAATTAATATTTGTGGGTTGGTTGGATTGAGATTTTTTTGTGCACCCAATTAGAATTGGGTAAGTTAAACATTAAAAATGTTTATGTTCTGCATTTTTGTTTCTTAAAAGTTGATACTTTTTTTAAATTATTCAACCAATGACCAACCTGACCCAATTATAATTGGGTTGAGTTGTTAAATAGAAAGTGGTAAACCAAACCCAATTTTGATTGAAAATTAGAGTAAACTCAACCTAACATGAGCCTTACACCCGTACTACTTTCCAACATGATTGAGTTTTAGATGCATTTCCCCAAACCTTGTATAAATTTTTGTTTTGATGGAGTTCTTAATTCTGCTAGTGTTTGATAATTTGTTACAAATCCTTATATTATTCTTGTTTCTCTTTGTGACTGACATCCAATCTGAATATGGCACCCCAGTGAACCTTATTAGTTGTTACTTATTGGCAGTTTATATTTTTTCGGGTGTTACTTCAACCTTTCTATGCTTTCTGATTTTTTAGGTTCTACTCCCATTTCTTTGCTCCTTATTAGAGAGGGCTGTTGCCTCAAAAGATATACTGAAGATAAAGGCCTGTTTATTTTCAATCTGCACATCACTTGTGGTAAATATTCCCCCCCATCATTATTTAGATTGTTTACTGCTTGTACTAGTTTGTTTCAGTTTGTGGCATTTTCTGTATCAATTTGGCTGGCAAAATGAGGTGGCTTTTTTGGATTTACAGGTCAGAGGATGGGAGTCACTTTATCATAGTTCAATGTATGCAATTAGAGAGATGATTGAAACAGTATTGTTATGGCCTTGTCTGAACGCCGATTCAGGTTTGTAAGTATTTAGTTTCTAAGTTTCTTTCAATTTTATTAGAACTAAAACTAATTGTGATGGGCATTACTTTTTCTCTAAGTTTCTAAAGCACAACACGGATGCATTGATTGTCTAGCACTGATGATATGTGCTGAACTACAAGCTAAGGAATCAATCACCACTTCCATTCCAGACAAAACTAAGGCCGTTGGAAAGGAAGGTATTATTGATGTGTTTCAGTGAATTTTAAGCCTGATACTGCATGTTAGTTGAATGTGACTTCATCTCAGATCTTTTGAGTCTTCTGCTGCAGGGAAGTCTGTTGTCAGCTATGTGATCAATCAATTCTTTAACAACAAGAATGTTCAAACTTCAACTCCAGAGTTTGGGGATGAAAACTCAGAATTTGTTGCTGCTGCAGTTTCTCTCTCTTTTCGACTGTGTATGGGTAATGTTCTCATTAGCACTTGCCAGAAGATATCAGAATCTTGCAAGAAGCCCTTTGCAGCACAAGTTATTCCTTTTCTTCTCCATTCTCTTGAGGTACCAGTGCATATTTAAATCTCAATTGCCTGATAGGACGCGTTTACTAGAGTTTTAGTTCTTGAAACTTCACCACAGTCCTGATTGGTTATGAAACTAACTATATTCGGTTAGCAGTTTGAAACGAAGTCAGAGATTAGAGCAGCATGCATCCAGGTCCTATTTTCAGCTGTCTATCATTTAAGATCTGCAGTTCTTCCCTATGCATCTGACCTTCTCAGAATCGCCCTAAAAGCCCTGAGGAAGGAGTCGGACAAGGTAAATTACCTTTGCTATTCACCACTAATAATACCATATATGTTCTTTTGCTAATCAATATTGGCATATATGTAAAGTTATCAGAGTAAAGAGTTTTACACGAGTTTCTTATCTATCTACTTGCTGCATGTTGGGTTCTGTGTATTGACCATATTGTTGGTGGGTGTCTGAATAGTGGATTGAATGAAACTAATTACCAGGTCATTTAATAAGATTTTTAGTAAGTTTGGTGCCATAGCATTTGACAACAATGGTTTAATCTTTCTTCCTCTTGTTCTTTTAATAGTTTTAGATCACGCTTCTTCCCCAAAGTTGATGGTTGTGTTCTTTGTTGTTGGTGTTGTGAATGTTGTCAAATATTTATAGCAAGCTTCATCGGTAAATTGTATCACCCACTCACCCTTGTAATTTTATTAGACCGTCATATCTGTTAGAATAGATGAAACCATGAAACATGTCGCAGAATCATCATTTTATCTTTATAATGTTTTTGAGTGTCTTGGGATAGATTATCCGTTAGGAATAGCTTCCTTGTTTTTATCTCATGATTTGTCTCCTTATTTAATTTAGACTACGATTTAATATTAATATAATTAAGTGTTTGAGCTTTCTATCATCGAATTGGAAGACGTCGTATTGAATCAAGTCATGAATTCAGTGATCACCCTCTTTTTTGTCCTCTTCGCTCGCTAATTTATAAAACCCCATAATTTGAACAATATCCTTGTTGAATTGACACAAATAAAGTCACATTAGATTTCAATATGAAGTTTATATTAATTTTATTTCTATGTATTAGTGGAAATTACGGACAGTATTTATTTATTTTTATTAGTAAGGAAAATGTTTATTGAAATTAAAAAGAAGGTAATAGAATTATGGCAATCAAAATGTTGGGGGAAAGGCAATGGATGACATCTTGGTAAAAAGGGGACAAGTGTGGAAGCTGGTATGGCTTTTTTTGAATTTGAGTGTAGCCATATTATTTCTTATAACTTGTGAGAAAATGTCGTATAATTTTGATGCATTTTTAATGTTCAACAGGAAAGGATAGCAGGTGCGAAGCTCATAGCATCACTTATGGCCAGCGAAGATGTGATTTTTGAAAACATATCTGTTGGACTGTTAGAAGCAAGGTCTGTACTCTCAAGCATATCCTCGTCAGATCCTTCCCTTGAGTTACAACAGCTATGCCGCAAGTTGCTATCATGCATATCTTCTCCTTGAGTTGCTACAAACTCTATGTAGGCTTGTACGGTATCACTCTTTTCCCCCTTTTGTTTATTCAATGTACATAGTTCACTTTTGTATGTCCAGATAATATATTTTTGAAATAGGTTCATTGCATACTTGTGTGAGTCAAGAAGTATACATTCCCATGATCATGTTGTATAGAATATCTGTTAATACCAGGTCAACGTCAAATTCAGGGACATTTTCCATATCTTTTTTTTTTTTTTTTTTCCAGCAGACAATGGGAATCCATTCTTTTTTTTCCAAATTGTGTAGTTCTGGTTTCGCCCCTTTTTAAAAAGAAAAATTTA
>Ga0099825_1005983_pt1 | contig 15401 bp, 10 predicted proteins | sample SiratroredBW_FD_76838 | JGI IMG/M metagenome (GOLD analysis project Ga0099825, IMG submission 76838) | Root nodule microbial communities of legume samples collected from California, USA - Siratro red BW | ecosystem: Host-associated > Plants > Roots > Nodule | place: USA: California | collected... | reverse complement strand
ACATACATCGAAGCCAGCATTCAAACAACCAAATAAAGGAACTTGTGTCCTCAGACGACAACAACCCACACCCTAACAAAATTGAGTGCCCGTGATGATTCACACCCACAAATGGTGCAAATGCCATGTCATATTTATTGGTAAGATAGGTTGTGTCAAAAGAAATCACATCTCCAAAATATTTGCATGCAGCCCTAGTTCGTGCATTGGCCTAGAAGACATTGCGAATCCAGCTATCTTCATCAATGTCTATCTTAAAATAAAAATCTTTATTCAACTGGGACATGCGTAAAAAATGGGTTAGCAAGGCCTTAGCATCACCATGCTTACGCAATGCCTTACGTACATCTCTCTCAGTAAATTCCATGTTGTCATATCCCCCAGCTGACGACACTAACGACCTATAGCTCTTATTTACCCGCACACAGACTTCATCATTCATATCCACTGTCCTCTTCGCCTAAAGATTGATTTGTCTATTGCCACGAAACAACCTTGATTTTGTTGGGCTTAAGTCGTGAGAATGTTGGTCGCTAACCGACATAATAAACCATTTCCCATCTTTTTTACCAACTGTTATGTGTGCACCACATTTAACTGACTGAGTGGGTTTTGTACCCACCTCTGGTGGAATGGATGAAACATATGTCCCTGCTCTTGCACACACTAACAGTAAGTACCTAAGTTCGTTGTCAGGTCTTTGTCCTTATTCCAAAGCCCTTTTAAATGTCGTACTTGCGATAAAAATTTCTTGCATCATCTACACTATTAAAACACATTCCAATAGTAGGTTAAACTTCTATACCATCATTGGAAAGGTTAATAGGAAGTTCATTTGGGACGTCCTAATGATCATTTGAAGAAATATATGTTAGTGGATACAACTTGTCATGACTTGGTGGAACTGCTGAGATGGAAAAGTCCATTGCTTGAAAAAAATTCATTTTCATATTCAACGACCCTAGAATGAGTAAAGTACATTTAATGCAATATTTAGGTTTGAATAGTATATTGGTAATGGACATTCCAACCACAAATGTTAAAGCATACAGTTTTGGTTGAACGAAAATAACACAATTGCTACAACAAAAATGTTAAAGATCTGTATTCTATGTAAATAACAACCATTTATTAACATTCATTGGTATTGTTTTATTATTAAAAGAATTTATTACAAATGTTACCGAATCACCAATGCCATTGTTACATTCATATTGTCATTACAAGCGCAATAAATACACACTAACCTGTTGTCCTTGGTTGGTTGAGATTAATGTTGGTTGTGGTTGCTTTAAGTGGTGGTGTGTTGTGGCCGACCTTAATATTGAATGAACATAATGGTAGTTGGTGTGGGTTTGGTGACAATTAGAACAACACCTAATGCAGGCACTGAACCTTTGTTGGTGAACTGTACATGGCAGGAAGGAAAACGGGTTACATAACGGGCATTTACTTCAGATCTTTGATCTAACAATACATCAGTACGGGATACAAGGGCGGGAAGGTAAACCAAAATCAATTGAATAGGACCGGGTTCTTGCCCTGAAATCACCCAGCCACAGTCAATGGAAAATTTTGAGGAATTGATATAGACACAGGTGATCTTGAAAGCTTCATTCAACGTTGTAACACTAAGACTCCCCTCATTCCAGGACCCGCTAGAAATGTACAAGTTGTTTTGCTAAATCGAAGTTCAAATGATGGGATAAACACGCAACTATTTCTGAAGGAATTAGGTGACGAAACCCACCATCGAGACTTTGGTAATGGGCCGAAAATTTCATTGTCTTTCATGGTAATTTCTTAACTGACAACAGTAAATCCAGATTTGGACCTCATTTCGGTTCATTTTGTTCTCAGGGTTGGTGGATGGGAAGACCACAATGCAAGTTATGCCCTTGGCAAAAGGGAAAACTTCAATGGAACTGTCACTACTCCCTTGCATTGTCAAAGCCTGTCAACCAAACGGGTTAGGGGACATTAAAATCACAGTGAAGGTTAACATTCCATATTATATACAACATACATTTTGTTAACCATAAGTACACAAAATTTTAATGTTTGTGAACTGTACAGGATCCTACTACAACTGCTGAAGCCAGTGTTCATCGCAAGGTGTTACAACATCCTGAATTTCGAAGTGACATAGTTGTTGGATCTGTCTTGCTCTTAAAAAATGTACTTGTCTTTGTAAGTAATTCATATTGATAATGTTATATTATTTGGTGGTTACTGAGTTAGTTCTTGCTTTCTCATAGGTCAAAGATTACAGTCCCAATCAAAGGGTTTTGTATCTCAACATAACTATCAATAACATTGTCAAGGTACACCTTTCGAATAATAAACATATTAATGCTAAATCATGTCTTACTTAGGCTAAAATTGTTATGTCTGATGTGTAATTAACAATGTTTTCTTGGTATTCAGATCTGACATTGACCCTCCTAATGACGAACTACTGAGAGCTTCACACCCCTTTGTTTGGACATGACCAGTTGTAGGTATATTGAGCATTTTTACCTCATTATGGGTTTCAATTAGTAGGAAAGATTATTACATTATTTTTTTCACATTCAAATCAACTATATCTTTCTTTATTTTTTTTATCCAGATCCAAAGCATTTGAAATTGGTGGAGAACATTGAAAATGTAACAAATGGAAATTGACATCAGTCAACGATCTTGAAGTCCTTGTCTTTACATTTTGGAAGAACTTTACTTCATTTTAATGTAATTTCCTCAATGTATGTATGAACCTTGAATTTTGGTAATCATTAATGTTATCGGATTTCAGAAATTGTATTTGTAAACTCTAAACTTTGGTCATAAATATTGTAAGGCTAAGTTATTAATGAACGTGGTTATTATGTTTAAATCATAAATAAGGATTTACATGTGTGAAGAACCTCAAATGTTTACCTGTGTGGCATTTCATGATACTCAACCCTCTTTTCTAATGGCAAAAGTAAGGAATGGAGAGTATTGACAAGCCATTGCCACCAAAGCAAATACCAAGTGTGTAATAGTATGTAGTTATGTGTGTAATTGCGTATTACTAACCAACCACACATTGAACGAACCAAATGAGTTCACACATTAAACCCACACCTCAAATCTTAACCTGTGTGGCATTTCGTCATACTAAACCCCCCTATCGAATAGCAAAAGTAAGGAATGGAGAGTGTTGACAAGCCATTGCCACCAAAGCACATACCAAGTGTGTAACATTATGTAGTTATGTGTGTAATTACATATTACTAATCGACCACACATCGAATAAACCAAATGAGTGCACCCATTAAACCCATAATTGAAATCTTGACCTGTGTGACATTTCATCATACTAAAACTCCCTTTCGAATGGAAAAAGTAAGGAATAGACAGTCTTGACAAGCCATTGCCACCAAAGCAAATACCAAGTGTGTAACAGTATGTAGTTATGTGTGTAATTGCACATTACTGACTGAACACACATCGGATGAACCAAATGAGTTCACCCATTAAACCCACAACTGAAGTCTTTACCTCTGTGCCATTCCTTGATACTGAAATCCCCTTTCCAGTGGCAAAAGTAAGGAATGGACAGTCTTGACAAGCCATTGCCACCAAAGCAAATACCAAGTGTCTAACAATATGTAGTTATGTGTGTAATTGCACATTACTGATTGACCACACATCGAATGAACCAAATGAGTTAACCCATTAAACCCACAACTGAAATCTTTACCTCTGTACCATTCCATGATACTCAAATCCCCTTTCCAATGGCAAAAGTAAGGAATGGAGAGTGTTGACAAGCCATTCCCACCAAAGTAAATACCAAGTGTGTAGCAGTATTACTAACCGACCACACATCGAATGAACCAAATGAGTTCACCCATTAAACCCACACCTCAAATCTTTACTTGTGTGGCATTTCGTCATACTCAAACCCCCCTTCCAATGGCAAAATTATGGAATAGAGAATCTTGACAAGCCATTGCCACCAAGCAAATACCAAGCGTGTAACAATATTACTAACCGACCACACATCAAATGAACCAAATGACTTCATCCATTAAACCCACACCTCAAATCTTTACCTGTGTGGCATTACATGATACTCAACCCCCCTTTCCAATGGCAAAAGTAAGGATTGGAGAATGTTGACAAGCCATTGCCACCAAAGCACGTACCAAGTGTGTAACAGTATGTAGTTATGTGTGTAATTGCGTATTACTAGCCGACCATACATCAAATGAACCATATGAGTGCACCCATTAAACCCACAATCAAAATGTTGACCTATGTGGCATTTCATCATACTAAAATCCCCTTTCGAATGGAAAAAGTAAGGAATGGACAGTCTTGACAAGCCATTGCCACCAAAGCAAAGACCAAGTGTGTAATAGTATGTAGTTATGTGTGTAATTGCACATATCTGATTGACCACACATCGAATGAACCAATTCAGTTCACCCATTAAACCCACAACTAAAATCTTTACATCTGTGCCATTCCATGATACTCAAATCCCCTTTCCAATGGCAAAAGTAAGGAATGGAGACTGTTGACAAGTCATTGCCACCAAAGCAAATACCAAGTGTGTAACAGTATGTAGTTATGTGTGTAATTGCACATTACTGACTGACCACACATCAAATTAACCAATTCAGTGCACCCATTAAACCCACAACCGAAATGTTTACATGTGTTCCATTTGTTCATCCCTAAACCCCCTATCACTGTCATAAGTAAGGATTTGAGAGTCTTGAGAAGCCATTACAACCACATCAAACACAAACTTTGTTATAGTATGTAATTAGGTGTGCAATTGCACATTACTTACTGACCACACATTTTATCAACCAATTAAGTGAACCTCTGCCTTGGACAAGTGAAATATTGACATGTTTTATAAGGTGGGAGTGAACACACACACAACAAAATCTCTAACAAAATAGCAAGGATGACATAGAATTCGGGCTGACATAAGTTCATTAATGTAAGCAACTTCAGAACGATATATTAACACCTCTTTCAAACTTTACATGCAAAATATCCATTCAACAAAAACTATGAAAACAAACTTCCAAAAAATAATAATGCACATAAATAAACTATATTTTCATTCAACTGTATCCAAAATATACAAAATAATAACATTGTATTTGGTACACAACCCTCTTTCGGTGGCTTCACTAATGTCTTCTTTTCCTATAATATACAATCCAGGGCGATTTACAAAGAGCACTTTTTTCTCGTGCTCGAGGGTCGGCCTTCATGCGCTTATACATGTTGCTCAGTTGACCTTGTTCACATTGACGTTCCACACCACCTTCTTTAAAAATTGCGGCTACAACTTCAACACCAGATTGAAATAGTGGTTCACCTTCAAATACAGCTTCTTCAAACACTCCTTCACCAGCATCAACTGGACCTACTTTAGCACTTTGACATTTGTTTGAAAATTTGGCTTCTTGTTCGGCAAAACTCAGTTTCAGATCCCTCATTTCAGCTTCCAATCTATCTATCAATGATACTTGATGTTGAGATAGACATTTCAATTCCGAAATTTCATTTAAGATCTGTGTATGGTTTTCTTCAATCTTCTTCTTATCATGAAGTTGAACCATCTCAAGTTTGAAGGCTTCTTTCACCACCTCCTCATGACACTCTTCTTTTGACAATGATAAGTTACAAATTACCTGCAAAACAATTTAAATAAAACAACAATATTAATGACAAAACAAATGGGTCATAACTAATTCTAACCCAATTAACACAACTAAACTCACAATGTTAGTGTTCATGGTTGATTCAACCTCGTTGTCACCAACCCTAACATCCTTCCAATGAAGGATTCTAGGGAATTCGATTCTAGTTTTTTCCTTTGGGAAAATCACATGTTGAAAAGTCCATAACTACAATAAAATTAGAAATCACAAATTAAACTTCAACACATAAACAATTTGTAAATGAACATCATAAAGTACTTATATTTACCTACAACATGAAAACACATCTAGCCACACAAACAATCGAAGACTGCTCAATTTGAATAGACCAAAAAGCTTTACACAAGCTTTTCACCAAATATGTATAAACAACTGCCCCCCAATTAAAACTAGAAAGCTCAACTAAATTATCTACAAGCTGAAACAGACATGGATACACATTTCCCATTCTATTGGGAAACAAGAATTCAGATAAACCTAACAAAATATATAACTTACAAAAATCCTCAGGCCTACCATCACCCTCACATCTAACAAGTTGATCATAAACCATGCTAACTTTAACTATTCCACCACCGAATAAACTCCTACACTCACTATCAACATTTTCACATTCTATATCTACATCTAACCCATAAACTCTGAGACCTAATGCTACACAAACATCTAACAAAGTAAATGACACAAACACACACCCAAACACAAATCCACCTCTTTTCTCTACCCATCTTCTACACAATTCTCTCAACAAAATCCTACTAATTCTAACTTCATTAGACAATACAGTAAACCAACCGAAGGGTGTACCTTCAATGCAATGCCTCTGTTCTAATGTTAACAACTTATTTACAGTGCCTAAATATTTGGGGTAACAAAAATGACGCACGCATAGCTCATGTCCTTGTGAAGAACTCTCCACACTTGACATTTTTTTTTCCTACAAATCAATCCTATAGTGTAAGCACTGTATTTCTTTTCTCAAATGAACGATGAAAATAAAAAATCATTCCCATACACCAACATTGATTCCCAATACCACCAAAGCAATGAAAAACCAAGAAATCAAATGTGTAAAAGAACAAAAAAACCTACGTCGTCGCCGTCATACTCCTTCACTTCGTCGCGTTTGCTCAACCTATCGCCCATGACTGGTCTCCTTCCCCAAAAACCCTTGTAACCAAAACCTTAAACACTGGCTCTGCCTTTGCCATCGCCATCACCATCCAACTATCCTACCGTCTCCGTCATCCACCTTCTCAATGCTCTTCCCCCTTTCCTATTCGCTCAAACTCGTGCTCACACGCAAGTAACTCCCCGCGAAACAGAGAAAATGTTTTCGAAACCTTCAAAATGTGTTCGAAAATACAACAATGCCCCTCAGCCACTTTGTCAACCAAATACCAACTATACCTTCATCTATGTTCGATAAGTTACCACGTTTGTGGGTGGCAAAAGGGTGGATGCCACATAAGGTTGGCAAAAAAACTTTTTCCTTGTAATTATACAGCTCATGTAAATGACACCATTTTCATTGTTGGCAACCGAGAGTGGTAAAACCAAAACGATTCAATACTTTGGTTGTTTTGCAAAGCATGCACTGTTCCATTTCGGTTGAGCTTCCGATAACTCAAACCGGCAAAATCAAGTGAAGATTTCTATGCCTATACAAGAACCATTCCTTCACATAAACGGGAGATAATTTTCAAAATTGAAATTGGAGAGAGCATTTTCGAGAATCTGTGAGTGAGAGACTAAGAGGAGATTGAAACGTTCACCAGAGAGCTCATCGGTGGAGGAAAAGCAAGCTTCGAAGCTCACCGGAAAACTTAGAGCTCACTGGAGAAGAAGAGGAAGCAATACTAAAAAACGCTTTGCTAGGAGGAATTTGCACTTCAACAAGTAAATAACAATTAACATTTCCTCTGTTTGAATATTTTTACTGTGCGTTTACTATTCATTGTCTTTTTTTGGAATAATTCTACTGTTCATCTTTCGATTTGTGTTTAATACTCTCTTTGCTATGTTCTGTCTCTTGAATATTCTAGAACTGTTTTGATCATATATTATTCAAATTGCAAATGCAAGTATCATGTAACCTTGGTATTGAAGGTGTTATCTCCCGCGAGGTAATAAATGTTTTGCACCTTTCACTAAAGACCTACATGAACTCTAGCTTTCAAACGTTAATCCTTTTAGCCGAGAATAATCATGCTAGAATACATATTTTTACACTTTTGTTTATATTTTACTCTGTGTTGTTAATCTTCTATCATATCTTTCACCTTGTCTGAGTCACGCTTTGATTGTTGGCTTATGTGTTTTGAGATTGTTTTGTTAAATATTATTGTTCCATGCATTTCATGATCTGTTTTGAATAAAGCGCATAGATTTTGTAAATATTATAAGTGTTTTAGTTTTCATTTTTTTTCATAGTCACATGTTTCCCTACCTTCGCAACTTGCCCAAACTCAATAGCCTTAGTTATCATAGACACCAACAAAGAGAGGTGCGGCTGCTCTCTCATCTTGTTTCTCAATTCTAATACAAATTAGGGTACGTGAGGAAGGGTGTGGGCCTAGTCCAATTTCAGTAGTAACAACTGTAAAAAAAATATATAAAAAAAGTGAAATGTGACTAATCATATAAAAGGAAAAGTGTGCAGTAGTTAATTGGCAATGTAAATTAAAAGTTCAGGGAGCATGAGTGTTTTACATTTCTTAAAAAAATAAAAAAAAGTGTGGCAATATATTGTTATTAAACTAAAGGAAAAATAATAAAAAAACTGATGTAATAACCAGTATAGACTTGGCCCATTTCTTTTCGGTTAATGAATGACATAAGGCACTTGGCATTTCTTTTATTTAAATTTGACATTTAATACCTAATAAAAGGGAGTGACGTGTTCCTATGATTAGGTGTGTGTTAAGTGTTTCAAAGCACATTTTTTTTGTTATTTAAAAACTATTATTTTTACTTTTTTTATATTTCTAATAGATTTTATATTTTATTAAAAATATATTATATTTAAATATTGTTTTCTTGGTGTTTTATTTAAAAATAATTTGATTAAATTTTCAAATGACCGTAGGCGTCATGCGAAATTTATTTTAAAAAATAAATTTTCGATTAAATATTCAAATGGTCGTACGTGTCATACGGAATTTAATTTGAAAAGTTTTAACTTCATGTAGAATATCAAAAGGTCGTACGCGAATATCAAGTTTCTCAAAACAACTCATCTATCTTCCAAAACTACATATGCCCTAATTCTCCATTGCTTTTAATGGAGATACGTAGAAGCAGGGTCAAACCTTGTCGGGTCCCTTTAATTTAAAATTCATTTTTGTTTTGTTTTATTTTAAAATCTTTTTGTTGTATTTTTGGGTACTCCTGCTTTACTTGTTTTGTTAGTATTATTTTTGGAAATTTAAACATTCTAAAAAACCATATTTGTTGTTGTTCATTTTGATTAAAGTACTATCCTTAGACAGACGTTGTGGCAGTGCTAATACCTTCCCCACACGTAACCGACTCCCGAATCTATTCTTTGATTCGCATACCAACTTTTCCTATTCTTTGGTTTTTCCCTAGTTTTTCTTAATAAACTATGGTGGTGACTCTATCTCTTTTTTCACTCCTTTCCATTTTAAACATTTTTTCCATTTTCGGATTGTCGTCATTTCGACCGTTTGTAATTTGGGTTGTGCATTGTTTTACAGCTGCTATGGGGTGTAGTAGGTTGTGTGTTGCAGGGTATAGTGTTGACTTGCGGGGAGCAAGGGTAATTGTATTGTATTGAACTGATCTTGGTGATCTTTTTAGGGGAATTCTTTGCTTATTGGAAAAGGACTGGACGTAGCCCTTAAGGAAGGGTAAACCAGTATAAACCTTGGTGTTCTTGATCTCTCTTTCTCCCTTCTTGATCACTTTTCATATTTGTTATTATATGTTTAGTTAATTGTTCATTGCGTTTAATAAATTGTTCATCGACTATTGTTATTTTTGTGTTCTCTGAAATTGATTAAGATATCTATTCAATTGATTGTTCCTGTTCTTAATTTCACATTGACTATTTCTAGTTAATTGTGATTGCTAGGTAATTGATTATATTTCTGAAAACTATTTTTCTTAAATCATCTGTTATTTCTGTTTTGGTCTATTAAATCTAGATTGCTTTGTTGTGTGAGTAATTCTTAATCAACTATTTCTAGTGTTTATCTGATTGTTGTGAACTGTGCTGATTTGAGTTCTTTGTTCAACTGATTGTATTTGTGTTAGAATAAAATACTTTTTGTTGATTATTCTCTAATTGCGATACTCAATAAATTGTTTCTGTGTTTTTTTTACTTAACTATTTTCTGAGTTATTTGGATTGACTTTTGATTTTAGTTTACTGCTTCCACATCTCAATCCATTGATATTTGTTGTTTACAGTTTTGTGTGTGTATTTAGTTGATTGTTCTTGATATGGAATTTATTGACTTTTTATTGTGCACTTCAGAATAACACTTTGATTGTTTCACTTGAGAACTTTCATTCTATATTTCAAATACTTTCCATTTTTTTGCGAAAATTTTTGAAAGTTCAATTCACCCCCGCCCCCTCTTGAACTCGGCCTAAACTTGTTTTCAGAAAAGATATGTGAGTTTGACACCATGATCATGCCGAGATGGTCGTGCACCATCACATGTTGAAAAATATAAGTGAGGTCGAGACCTTGGCCATGCGGAAGGGGTTGTGCACCATCACAAGTTGAAAAATATAAGTGAGGTCAAGACATTGGCCATGTCGAGAGGGTCGTGCATGGTCATATGTTGGAAAAGAGTCAGCCCCACCCCAAGGAGTGGGCCAACGTTGAAGGAAACATATTGAAATTTGTAGGAAAACATCAGGTGAACGCAAAAATGAATTTTGGATTATGCATGTTTAAAGGTGGGTGCATGAATACATGAATGTATGTAATATTTTTCCATATTTAGTATTCTTGTAATGAATGAGAATGCATGAGGCTATTTTTTTTCATTTTTTTATGCTTATGATGAATGAGAATGTATGGAAGAAAGCATGAATGCGTGAAGTTGCATGGATAAATGCACTAGACTCCCTCTTTCTCAGTTTTAATTTTTTCGTTCTTTGTTGTTTTCGACTTTTTCTCTTCCCTTTTGGGCTTTTGATACACACTTTTATTCTTTTTTCTTTTTTCCCTCTTTTCCCTTTCTTCTTTTATTTTCTTTTTATCACTAAGAATCGAAAAGCTATTTGACAATCGTTGAATTCATTTCAACTCAAAATTTTTGCCTTGTTCTTGAAAATGAGGGATGTTTCAAATCCCGAAGTTAATATTAAATTAGGGACATTATTGACTTTGTCTTTTGCATCATTGTTTTAATACATGTGTGCTTGAATGATGATGAAAAAATGTGGGAGAGGAGATTTAAGATATTTGAAGGAAGTTAGGATTATGTAGGATTAGGTATGATGCTTCTCACATGTTCCTCTAAGAGTCGAGTCTTGTGCAAGGTATACATGCGAGCAAAGGTGCCCCAGTTTTGGTTTATCGAATATGCTAGACGAAATGTGAATGGCTTATTTGCAGGATTGAAAGAATATCCAGGTTTGATGAAGGCACAACATCATATAGAGAAAACTATATGACGCAAATGGAAATTGCCCCAGTTTAAATGAACAAGGGTGAAAGGTGATTTAGTTTTTGTAAGGTGGAAAATGGATTGTAGGGTATGGATGATTTTGGTGTTGTTATTTTATGGACAGAAAGCATTGTCGTAGTGTTGCTTTCTTCTCTATTTCTTTGTTCTCAGTCGGCTTGTTGATTAGTAAATCCTTTTCTATCAGAGACATTTCAATCATTTTCATTTCTTCTTCCTTTTTTCCCTTATTCTTTTTCCTTTTTTCGACATGCATTGTTAGTCACATCCTTTTATTGCAAGGTTAAGCTTTATGAAAATCATCACAATCATTCTTCAATCTATATGGACTTTATTAGGCTTGTAATGTGGCTATGGGCTATAAGATGGTGAAGAAAAGGATATAACGGCTCAAAAAAAATATTTGTTGGTCTATATTTATTTTGAAACAAGGATCACTAGCCAAGTGTTGTGAAAAATAGTTAAGGTTTTCTATTATAAGCATTCTATCATTTTTCATCATTTTTTTCCATTTTCCTTTTCATATTTTTTCCATCACTTTGTGATAACATTTCTTGTTGTCGATTCACATCATTCTTTGATGGATTTCTTTGATTTGACTTTTTGAAGCTTTTGACATACACCTTGAACTGAGTTTCAAGATAATGATGATCCTTGTTTAGGGTATTTTGAAAGGAAATATTTATTTTTGGCTCAAAAAGGGTCCAATGGATTTATAATCTTTTGGATGAGGAAACATAGTCATATATCATTTTGTATCATGATTGTTTAATTTTCAAAGAGATTAATAATGTAACAAAATTTGATGACTTCCAACACGTGTCGTTTTCTTTCTTTTCTTTTTGTTTTTCGTTTTCATTTTTCTCGTCCTCTCTTTTGTTCTGACTGCCCTTCCGGGTTTTTAGTCTAACGAACCTTCTGTTTTTTTATGTTGTTGTAGTTGCCCCTGATAGATTGGAGATCAACTTCTCAACTGAGAAAGCCCATCATTTCTGCTCTAGTGTGATATTCTTATTTTGGTATCTCAAACAATGGTGATATTTGTTAGAGATCCTTTCAGTTTGGGGGATGAGGAAAGGCTTGAAGGTGTCAAGCAAAATTCAATGGAAAAGCCAATTTTTACACATTATTAAAATATCAAGCTTCGAAAGATGTTTAGTATCCCTAGTCTTTTATTATTTTCACAATATCATGAACTCATAAAATTGTATCAAAGGAAACAATTGACTCAACATGTGACAATATTTTTCTCTTTTTATTTTTTCATTTTTTTCCTAAATCAACAACATACCATGAACTAAAGTGGAAGACAAACAAATTTGATATTTATGAGGAGCAAATGTTTCAAAATTTTATTTTTTTTTCAAAAGAATAACGTTATGGAGTGAAATATGAATGCATGTCAAGATGTATGATGCATGAAAAACTAACAATATGGATACATGTAACAACTTGTGGATGAATGTTGTGTATTATTCAAGGTGGTACGAGAATGCAAAAAAAAAAAAAAAAAAGGTTATGGATTTGAAAATTATATACATGGTATCATGAATGTATAAATGAAGACAAAATGCATATGAATGCTTATATGTACAATGTTCAGTAACATGATATTTAACTAACAATGTAACCGACGTGGCTAAATCACAATGATAAACAATGCATGCTTGTACCGCAAGAGGTACCTATTCATGACACATGGATGCAAATGTAAGACACTTATTAATATGTACAAGCAAATTGTGAGTGGTAGAGGAATGAAAAATCTCCCTTTGTGCCCTAATCAAGGTTAAATGTAGCGGTGTTTAAAGGTTTAGGAAAGTAGATGTGTACTCACATGGGATGGCTCCTCATCCTTAAAATATTAGGCCACTAGAGCTTTGCCTCAGATCAATGCATTACCTACATTAGTTGGTAGCCAAGTTGGTATGAGCATACAACTTAAGAGAACAAATTCTAGCTGGGGTTCTCGCAATAGCCAGAATGGGAAGTACATCCTCATTGTCACTGCTACACAACCCCTTCTAATTCTAAGCTTTCTCAAACCTAGGTATAAGGTCTCACTCATTATATACAATAACAATATTTTGTGTGTATGAAGGGAGAAAATGTATACCCATTGTCCCACCAGCAAAACAATCACAAAAAGTAAATTCCAAGCATATATAACATGTCTTCTTCCTTAGGGTTAAATATTGCAACAATAATAAAAACAGGAAAGTAAATACATATGTAGAAAAAGAAGGGAAAAGATAAACATTTAGATAACTACATTTATTTTTTACTCAGTTAATTAAATTTGTCTAACTCTCTAAACATATACTAGTGGAGTCGCAATCTGTCACAACCGAAATCACAACGGGGACGATGAACAAAAATATAAAAAGGTACTGCTTTTTAGGAAATAAAACAAACAAAGGAGTCGTCATCATATTTTATTATGGAAAAAGCAAAGATAAGGCAATGATCTACGAAATTATATTAGGGTTTGGGAGTCGGTTATGTATAAGGAAGGTATTAGCACCCTACAACGCCCGTCCTAAGACGATACCTTTAATCAAATCAGCATAACAAGTATGATTTTTTATAATATTTATTTTTCCCAGAAAAAAGCAAGTAGAAACAAATGAAATACTTTTTTTTTTATTTTTGGGCCCGACAAATATTAACCTTGCTCTTATGTATTTCCATCTATGATGGAAACTCAAGGTTTACGTAGTTTTGGATAGAACATTGTTTGTTGGTGCATCAATTTTTTTTTATTTTATATTTTTTTATTTTTGAAATTTAGTATTTGAAAATTTTGATATTTTTATAATTTTTAGAGTACAAGATACTGTGAGAGAGTATTCATGATACCCTTGACAAGTCATGCTGTTAGTAGATATAGTGTAAACTATTTATTTTTGAGAAAAAAACATGTTTTTTTTAATTTTTTTTAAATACTATTAAGCATAAGATGATATGAACAATCTTACAAATACCGAAATAATTATTATTTTCTAAGTTTTGTATTAAATATCCTAAGGCGTGAGGCCATTTTAATATCTAATATTATTTATGAAATGCCAAAACTTGCTTAAAATGAACAAAAGATCAAGGTGGTGTATTTAGGAGAGAAAAACAAATTGCAAAACATTTAAGAGAAATATTAGGTAAAATTCATAAGTGCGATTCTTATTATATATGTCTTAAAAAAAAAAAAGAAACATGTAAAGCTAGTGAGTAAGCAAATAAAATGTGCTATGTAAATAAAAGAAGGTGCAAATAATGATGCAAAGGGTTGTCGGAGTAGCGACTGTTGCATTGTTCTCCTTTTTTTATTTGAATAATAATATTGAAATTGAAATGGAGTAAGATGAAATGTAAATGAAAATATATACCTATGCAATCTAGTAGTCTCCATATTGATTTTCAATGGCTTTTATTGTAAATTAGTTTTGTGAATGACTTTTGATTGTGAATTGCTTCAGATGGATGAAAAAAAAGAAAGGGATGACAAACTGAAATATGCTGATATTTATGGGTTTGAACCTTAACCTTGTTGGGTTGAGGGGGTATTGTGTAAAATAAGGTTTAAACCGAGTTCAAGAGGGGGGTGAATGGAACTTTCAAAATCTTTTCGTAAATATGAATTGTTCTTGAAATAGAGAATGAAAATTATTAATTCAATCAATCAACTCGTGTAATTATGGACTGTCCAGTAAACAATCAATTGTGTACAGCGGAAATTATCAGAGATAAACCCAGAAAATAGTTTATAGTCTAGAAATGTATTAATCCATATTCAAGATGATTAAACACAATCCAATAGATTAGAAATAACCCAAAAATACAATTGATTCAGATATATGTAAACAGATTCAGTGAACAGTTTATTAATCGAAAGCAAGCAGATAATAAAAAGATCAAAAAGAGAGAAGAGTGTTGAACATTAGACAGTCCAAAGTCCCTTTAGAGAATCAAATCATTTGATAAAGTTTTGATGATAACAAAATTGAAGTATACATTTATATTT
>Ga0099825_1005981_pt1 | contig 15405 bp, 7 predicted proteins | sample SiratroredBW_FD_76838 | JGI IMG/M metagenome (GOLD analysis project Ga0099825, IMG submission 76838) | Root nodule microbial communities of legume samples collected from California, USA - Siratro red BW | ecosystem: Host-associated > Plants > Roots > Nodule | place: USA: California | collected... | reverse complement strand
TATATATATATATATATATATATATATATATATATATATATATATATATATATATATATATATATATATAAAAATAATACTCTAGTTCTAGATAGATTAGTCTATACACGTAAATCCAGTTATTTTATTTCCTACCTTATATATGAGAATAGAAATGTATTTTTTTATATGTAAATATGTTTTTAATCGTTATTAAAATTGTAAAAATGTATTATTGTTATTAGTTATGGTCTTTACGTGTTTTAGTGAAAGTCGAATATTTTAGATAATATTTTTATATTTAATGCAATATCAATGTTTGATATTTCTAATTTAATAAATTTATAAAATATTTTATCTCTTATACCAATATTATTAGTGTATTACTTAATTTTAACTTAAATTTAAATTGAATATATGTTTAAACTGGAAAATAATAAGTTTATATTTACAATAAAAGAATATTTATTTACACTGAAACTGTATATACATTATGTTTGAGGGCAAATTGGTGAGTGTCTAACCTTCTCTGCATTGAAACTGTCCATGAGAGAGGCCAAAAATCCTACATTCTCATCTCTCTCCCTACCAGCTTATTTTCAGTGGATATAAACAAAAGAAATCGGTCCAGATAGTACAATGATGAAAACGAACACAGATAAAAACACATACTAAAATATTTATATTAATTTAAAATTATATTTAAAATTATTTTAAATTCAGTTATTATACTTTATTATAATTGTTATTAATGAATTATTATAAGAATTAAAAAAAAACATGAAAAATTAATAAGCTAAATAATGAGTATCACATTTTTCATTATTTTCTGTGTTCACTTATCTAATTCCAACCAAGTATATATTTTCAAGAAGTTGCAGGAGCTTTATATTTTTTATTGTTGTCACTTGTTCTCTTTCATTGGAACATTAATGATGCAGAACAAATTTTGACATTTTGTTCAAAGACTTGTTCTTCTTGTTGTCACAATATAATAAATCTAACAAGTTTGCAGTGATAGCAGAGGTCTTACATCACTTAAGACAAGGCTCAAAGTCAGAGGACGAGGACATAAACTTATTTTTGTATGAACTTAAAAGGTTTCATAAACTTAATAATCTAAACATAAAAAATAAGTTAAATAAGTTTTTCTATGAGGAATTGGAGGGCTATGCTAAATTGGATGATGACTTTGAAATTATAGTTCTCCAATCTTTCTCTTCTTTTTGTGGACTACAATTTCTAAATTGCATAACAATATATGTCTTTCATATGTTGTGAAAGTGAAAGAGAAGGAAAATAATATAACGTGTATATATTTTCAAATTAAAGAAAATATAATCATTTATTAGATCTTTATAAGAATATATACTCTCATATTAAATACAACTATAACAGTACTCTTATACTAAATATAATTATAATAGTTTCCATGTATAGTCGATTATTTAAATATATATATATATATATATATATATATATATATCCAACATATTATTATTATAAAGAATATTATAACGAATTAATTATTTATATCTAATAACACAATAATCATCAATTATATTTTAATAATTTAGAGTAATTTATCATATTTAATATTTTTTAGAAGACTTATATTAAGCATGTTATGCTAAAGAACATCATCTAACCCATTAAAAATATATTAGAAAATTCAACATGTTAGGATAATTCATTACATTTACTTTATAATAGTATGATGCATAAACTTATTTTATGTTTCTCATCACCTAATGTTTTCATTTAAGTGATCTAAATATTAGTGAATTTGAAATATTTCATTTTCATAATGAATTTAATGCTTAACAACACATCATTTGATATAATATCCTTCATCACACACCTACAAAAAAGTTACAATACCATATTATGTATAACATACACAACCAAATTAAAGCTACAATGTCTTAAAAATATTACAATATCCTAGATCAAAAGTTATCATCATTAGTCAAGGTCAGGACATAACTCTTTCTACTTAAAAGTGTAGAAGTCCAAATGCGATGATTCGATTGTAATTACTTGACCCACTTTACATAAGCCATGTCACAATTGATGCAACCTACAACAATCTTTCCATAAAAAATTGTTGCAGTAAGAATCAAACTCTTCGATTATGACGTGGCTCACTTGGCCTACGCCACCAGACAATTATGCAACTTGCAACAACCTCCCCATGAACAATTGCCCAACTGAGAATCAAACACATGACCTTAGCTTTAATACCAATTGAGCGCTTACCACTTGGCAAAAAAACTATAGCTATTAGTCAAAGTGCAAATCTTTCTACTTAAGAGTTTAACTACCAAAGTCTCACGATTCGATTATAACTTAAACTATGCTACGAGACAATTGATGCAACTTGCAACAATGTCAAGTCTTGAGTGAGTTCATTGGTAAGCTCCTAAGTGGATCCTTTGTTACTTGAAGGGATTGTTCGAAAGAGTTGTAATTTTTATGGTGGAGTTGTAATTTCCAGAGATGCTCCCTTAGAAGAATTTGTCAAATTAGACTTTGTTGGGTGTTTGGACCTATAATTTTTTTTTGGGCTATGTGTTCACTGCTTATGGTATTACTATCAGTTGGAAGACCAATTTTCAATGGTGGCTTTGTCGACCATTGAAGCAAAGTAAATTGCTATGAAGGAAGCCTTATGACTAAGAGATCTATGCAAAGAGCTAAAGGTGCAAGACTAGATTGTCACCACCATTTATTGGGAGAAGGTAACATAGTCCAAAAATCAAGTCTACCATGAAAAAACTAAGCAAATTAATATTAAGTTGCATTTTATAAGAGAGGAGATTGTAGGAGGTTTTGTGAAGTTAATGAAACTCTGATATAATTACGAAAGATTTACCAAACAACAAATTCTTTCATTGTTTTGGATTTGATATAGTTGATTGGTTGGTGATTAAGCATATGTAATGTGCTTAGTGGCAGGTAATAACTTTGCGTAAAAAATTTGTGCTAAATCAAGTTGAAGATTTGTGAAGATTAACTTAGTAAAATATTGTCAAATAGATTCCTAAACCATTTAATTGTACTAGATCATCCAGTGTTTGATATACTGTGTTTATCATATAATGTTTACTATATGTGGTATATGTGGTAGATAGTCTCCGTAGGCTGTTTAATCTCTTATGAGTTATCTAGAAAAACGGTCTAAGTAATTTTCTAATTCATAAAAAATATTATTCATATTTATTCCTTCTCTATTTTAATCATATTTCATGAATGTTAATTATAACTTCATGAGTGTTAATTATAATGATATTATTCCTTCCTTAGTCTAATCATATTTCATGAGTGTTAATTATAATGTTATTATTGTATAAAAAGAACATTTATTTCATTAATTAACACTAACATTTAAGTTGTATTTAAGTGGGAGTTTCATTGCAAGATAAACTATGAGTTATAATATCATGTTATAATGAAGTTTTTAATATTTTAATTAAATTACATTATTCAGGTTTGTGGTTCTTTCTTGTTCTTTTTCTTATTTTTATCTTTTACCTTTTACCTGTTACATCTCAGAATTCTCTTTGGTATATCGTTCTTAGATAAATTTGCAATGAATTTATCTGAATTAAATGCTTATAATTAATATATATATATATCGTCATTTAAAAACAAAGATTGCACGTGTCATTTATTTTGAGTGGTATCAGTATACTTTCATAATATTTGTTTCTTTATACAAGTTACGTAGGATGATGTAGTCTCAAACCCAATAAATGGAAGTGGTTGATGAACTTATAAAACACCAATAAAAAGGACAATCATGGCTAAATTCCAAAAGTGATTTTTGTGCGGCAAAAGATTAGTGCATATAATATAGAATATTCCTGGTTAATTTATACTTCTAACCTAATTGTGAATGATTTGTTTTTTAACAGGAAAAGTAGAATGGAAATATTGATTACGTCGAAAGACTTTCAAGATAATCATAAGTCATTCATACATTTTATTTTATATTACTTTCCAAAGTTTTTAGCATTGATCATTTTACTTCAAATTTTATTAGTTTCCACTTTGTTATTTTACTATTATTTTCCATTGAGAAGGACTAAAACAAATCCTCTTTAATAAAGGCAAAGTTAAGGACTAAATAATTTTTCAAATAAAAAAAAGTAAAATTGCATGGACAAAAATGAGAATTTAGGCAAATACTGCTTTATTGAAATCACTTTTGACTGGAACCGGATGCAAAGGGAAACAATGCAACTCTCTTTTTGTTCTTCAAAAGATTTTAGACACTTCGCGAAAGCCTCCACATTTCTATGCTGATCCAATTGTCCTACACTTTTGTGGAATGAGGATGCTTTCGAATTAAATACGAAAGCAGTGATTAAGAATATGATGACTATAAAGAGAAATGCCATATTTCATCAAAAGAACCACAAATTGCTTAATAATAAGAAGAGAATCTGCCATATTTCTTATCTGTAACACATTTTTTATACTATATATACATATACAAATTTAACTAAAAATGTAAACGTGACGACAACATGACCATTAACAAAGTGATTTGTAATTTAATAATTTTTTAATATATAAAGATTAAATTGAAAATCAGTGACATGTACATATCACGTGTTTGTTAATAAAAAAATGATTAACCGATTTTATTATTGGCTTTTCGTTTGGTTCTACTTGACTCATATTTGCGCATATAAGGTCAAAATAGCTTTCCGTCGACGGTTTTACACACACAATGCCATTGCAAGAAAATACTTTATTATTCATGTGCCTATTCTTTGTTGTTTGTTTTTGTTTCTTATATAGAATTATCATGAAAGCAGCATCATCACTCTTAAATGAGATATGTGATAAAAGAGAAAACAAAAACGTAACGTAGGAGGGAACTACCTAAAACTCTTATAATAAATTATAGTACAAATCTATGTTTAAGAATTCCAAATATAAACTTCTCATATATTTGTTTTAAAAGAACAAAATGGTCAATCCAATTATGCATCATCCCTACCTGTCATAAGAAGTTATGTGATGTGTGGACATGGCTTCCCTTCTGAATTGATAACACTAAATTGTTTTATATAGTGGCTTTTCCAGCATCCTAAAGCCAAGTGATTTGTCCTTTGGTAATATTTGAACACAACAATGCATATACATGCACATGTTGTTCCTGTCCTTTTCCAGTTTCTGCAGATGGATTCTCCTGTGCTTGCTTTTGCCAATATCCACTTATAACTCAACAGATTCATGAGTTTTCTGTGCCACACTTTTGCCTCTAGATAACCTCATCCACAAACCACATTTGAAAGCTATATCCTTCCATTATGATTATGAAATATGTAAGTGGTTTTCATGCTAACTCAATGTTATTGGACAATTTAATCCCTCAATTAAATAATAGACATATTGGAATTTGGAGTTTGGTCATATTTTTTGTGAATGTGGATTCAATTTCTATTGTTATTACCAATGTCATTTTGATTCAGAGTTCTTTCTTCAAGGATATGCAATTTAACTCATGGCAATTTAAGAAAAATTATATCACAATCTGAAATCATGAAGTGTCCAAGGTTTCAACCAATTTTCATAACTCATTTAATAATAATTAATTAAACTCAGTTAAATATTAAAATTACATAACATTGAGACCATCTTAGTTTTAGACCAATCATTTCTTCAATACTCACGTAGTAGAATGACACTGATACACGGGCCAATAATATTAAGAGACTATTTTTAAAAAAAAAAATACTTAATTAGATAATTTATAAACTAAATATGATTGTTATTGGAATATCTAATATACCATTCGTGCATGATTAGATTACAGGTGACGCGATAGATTTATTAAATTTCTAATATTATTTTAATTTTTAATTCAGTCTTATAAATTTAACTTATAATATAAGATTTGCATTTAAAGTCTGATATAAGATCTCCTTCAATAACAATTGAGGTTAATATAAGATTTGCATTTACTTTCTTTACTTTTCGATATGAGATCTCTTCCAACAACAATTAAGCTCAATACTAAGTTAGATAAATTTATATAAAATTATTCATATAAAACTTTTAAACCCTTTCAATTTTGATCAATTGAGTTTTCTATTTTCCTCTTATTAAGGTGGGTATTTGAGTTTTCAAGATGAAATTTTGTTATCTTCAAAGATTTGTTTATGAAAATGATTAACATTTTCAAAATTTGACAAATTTATTTAGAAAAATAACTTTAACCATCTAGTTTATCAAGATATCTACCTTGTTAAAGGAACAAATAATTTGTTTGATGAAGTCTTGGTTGAAATTGAGAAATTATTCATGTTATTAAAACTATTGTATTTTCTTTTCTTTAATTTCTGTACCTTTATATTGACCCTGGTTCCATACATGAAAAGACCTTTTGCTTAACTCATGTTTACATAATAAATAGTGGTAATAAGGTCTTACCAAACCTATGGTAATACACCACCTATGGTAATACACTTTGCATAAGTTTGAGTAAAAAGTTGATTTACAGAGTTGTTTGAATTTGCCTTTTCAAACTCTAGCTTTGGGATATGAGTCTCTAATTAGACTTAACTAAATTGAATGCTTATTATTTGGTTATCCATTATTTGGTATTTTATTGCAATTGTGTGAGAATAAAAAATATTTAAGTTTGTAGTTGTAGTGCAAAACATTTGTCTATTGTAAAATATCATTTTAGTTAAGATATAAACATCTGACTTGCATATGTTTATTTGTTTTCAAACTTCTTTATTATCAAACATGTTACATGTTTGGTCTTTACATATGCGTTGCAGTATTTTTATTTTATAAAATCATACCCATTTTGATAACAACAAGAGTTGCCAACGAGAGTTTTGGAAAAATAGTCTTCTTATTTGACAAGTGTATCAATTTATTTTATAGATTTTTTATAAGTAGGAGTTATCGTTTCCATACAAAAATCGACCTTTTTTCCCATTTTGTATATTTTTTCATATTAATTCTCAAAATAGATAAAAAATAATTATTTACTAAAATATGTAAATTCTGCTAGTTAGATAAATATAATTTTAAATTGGTCAAAATAAAGATAACATACTGATGATTCCAATTAATGACATTAATTAAAATAGTTTCTCTCTCTGCAATCATTTTTTAATTATTTGATACTATGATAGTTAAATTTAACAATTAACAAAATGAATAATAATAATAATAATAATAATAATTACATAATAATAATTAATAAAACTATAATATAAATATTAAGACATATAAATTTATTTTAAATTAAAACAAAATAGCATAATGATAATAATAATAAAAATAATTTTAATTAAATTCATATGAATTTAATTTAAATAATAAGAATAAGAATAATTTCATACAAATTTAATTTAAATAATAATAATTATTATTGAATTCACTTATTATTAATTATTATCACTATATTATTTTGTTTTAATTTAAAAATAATTATTATTAAATTCATATTAATTCTTCTTCTTATTATTATCATTATGTTATTTTATTTTAATTTAAAATAAATTTGTATGTCTTAATTTTTTTATTACAATTTTATTAATTATTATTATTAATTTTTTGTTAATTGTTAAAGTAACAAGTGCTAAATAATTAAAAAATTATTTGTTTATTATTATTGTGTAATTATTATTATTATTATTCTTTTTGTTAATTATTATTATGTGATTATTATTATTATTATTATTCATTTTATTAATTGTTGAACTTAACTATCATAGTATCAAATAATTAAAAAATGATTGCAGAGAGAGAAACTATTTTAATTAATGTCATTAATTGAAATCGTCAGCATGTCACTTTTATTTTGACCAATTTGAAATTATGTCTATCTAGTTGACAGAATTTGTCCATTTTGGTAAATAAATTTTTTTTACCCATTTTGAAAATTAAGATAACAAAGTACACCAAAATGAAAAAAAAAACTATAAAAATCACTTATCAATTTCTATTAATTGTATGTTTGTAATATCAGTTTATTGATATGTTCACAAACAACGTATTAATCAAGAATTAGCATATAAAGCTAATCGATTAATTTACAAATATGGAATTGAAAATAAATTCATCTTAATGGTCTTTGGTTTTATCTAATGCATTTTCTGGTTGATATTCTTGCACCATAATTCTAAAGCTCCTTATAACAACTCTTTACTTATAAGATCTCATAATATTTTATCAAATATTAATTCAGCATTAAACATCATCTTATAAATAATTAATATATTAAAATCTATTCTTAGCATATTGATATATTAAATGAATTTAATCAGATCTAATCTTAAGAATTATTTTCTCATGACAATTTATGAGTTTCTTTCATAACTTAAGATATTAAAATAAAATAAATGAAAATATTGAAATGTATTCTTTAAAATTTAATACGTGAATGACTTTAATCAAATCCAATTTTAAATTTCACTTACAAAATCTCTCATTAAAATTTGAAATTAAGAATATTAGATTTATTGCATAGATGGAAATATTAAGAAAAAAATAAAGCATTAACATTAAAATATAAAAATAATATTAAATTACTTTCATAATCAATTAAGAAAGAATAATACATTCAATCTCAAAATAGTAATTTATATACAAAGAAATATTATCAAAGTAAGTAGAAAAATCATTCCTCAAATATTCTGCTGCTGCTACTTTCTCTAATATCTCTTAAGCATAGAGTCATGACATGCACTTCCCATTACTAAATTTACAAGAGAAAAAGGGAAACTAATTAATGTTATTAATTTTACAACATGAGAAAATGAAAAATAATTTGGTATTTACTTTAACTCAGTGATATGTGCTTTCCAAAAACAACAAGAAGTTCTATTTTTAGTGTTGTGACACCCACTCTACGCTTGAACATTCAATTGGACACTTGAACATTCAATTGGACACGGCCTTTGCTTCTAATTAATGAAGAACAAGGACAATATTTGAGTGTTGCATGATTAGATGTCTCGCTTTTCTGGTAGTTCTCTTTGTTTGCCTCCATAATTTGAATCGAATTTTAGGATTTCCACTTAGAAACATTGTGTCTTGTATCATGAATCAAGTGAGATGTATTACATGTCCAAAATGTGTTTAAATCTAGTAATCAAAGCTCTTGAATTTATTAATAGTGAAATTACTTTTCATGTTCAATAATTTTCATAAGATGGATGTGAGTCATTGGATTTTATATTTCAATTCCCAATTAGAGGTCTTCAAGGCTTCAATGAGAACCACCAATGCTGTACAATCCAAAATTGTTGTGGAATTAAATTTACTCGAATCAATCTCATAGAAATTATTGAACAATTGAAAGGTGATTTTACCAGGATTTTGTAATAGATTGTTGTAATCAATTTGTGCTTACGAAATGCTAAAAAAATTTAAGAACAATTCTCGAGTATATCTACAAAGATATATGAGAAAGTGCATTCATTTCACGTTCGCACATGAATGTATAGTGTTTCAATCAAGGAAATATCTATATGTTATGTTAGTAGGACTGTGCAACGACTTAGAACTTCATAGTGTGCTTGGTGATCAAATTTCTCTAATCCAAATTCTAACATATGTAACTGGTTATGACAACTCTCTTTAGAAGCATTTCTTTTGTGAGAATATTGGTTGGTAGAGGAATTTACCTTAATGTTTTTTCATTTGTTTGAAATGGTGTAAATATGGTGGTTGTGAGTGTGGTGAAGATAGTTTGTAATGGTTTGGTTGTTAAGTGAAAATACTTCAAAAATGCAAACTTTCTTTATATGGACATAGGAAAAAAAAGGAAGATTTTGTTTCAATGAAAGTAACTTTTGCATAGGTGAAGAGCTTGATCTATGAACGAGGTGTGGAGAGCATTAAAAGTTTTACATTTTTTTACTCACTTTTTGTGCTTCAAATATCTTGGAGTAACAAAATCTTATATTTATTGGGATTGAATGTAACGTAATTAGTATTTTTTGTATTTTAATATATATTTCTTATCATATTCTTTTATTCTATTTTCGTGTTGCATGGTTTAATTATCTATAATTGTTTATAATTCAAATTCTTTTTATATCTATGTATTTGACATTGGTAATATAGTTTTTTACGTCGTTATTGATATACACTTTTCATATAAGGAAAAACTTGATCGTGATCATGATGATCTTGGTGATGATGCCACGAGAGAATTGAAGATAAAAATTTGAAAACATATTTTTATTTTCAGTTATTTAATAATTATTAAAAACTTACTTTTTGTAATTATATAAACATATTTATTTAAATGTAGTTTGAACTTATGTAGAGGTTATGCACTATTAAACTTAATTACTTTAGAATTATAAAAGTATTGTTTATTATTTCGATTAATCATGGTAATGAAATGTTGAATATTTACTTTTCAGATGATGGTGGTGACTCTCATGAGTCTAGAAGTTGAGTTTACAAGTACACGTGACAACCTTTTTCTGACAGAAAAACCATATGACATCAAAGAAACTAAGAGAAACAAGATAGTAAACATATACATTGATCCATTTCCATTCACCTATATAGTATACACATTCCAATCAGATAGGAATTCCATGTCACCCTTCTCCATCTCGTAGAAAAGAATTACTAACAAAGGATACAGTAATATATTCTAGCTACAACATGCACATACATAGGTTCTCCATGATGTATTCACTTATGCTATTTATACTGTACGTCCGCACTATACAAAGAATGAAGGAAATTAAGAAGGTACAATAAAGAATAGGGTTGAATTAGTGTCCAAAATCATCTGAATCTCGATTGTATAACCAAAATTTCCCTTCCCAACAGTGAAACTTGCAGCACCCCAACTTCTGCATGGGATATTGGTAACCATGCTGCACTCAGATAAGGAAATGAAAGAACCATGTATACCTTTCAAGAGTTTCCAGTGAATACTCTAAGTATGAAATCACGAAAACGCCTTGAATATTGTATAGGATCAACGGCTGATATTGAAGTGGGGTCATATTGGATGGATTTGTAGGCATGCTCAAGCTTCTTGCTGATGTCATAGTCTTGAAGTATGTCTATGATACCAAAAGTCAACGCCACGTTATAGAATTCTCCAATTGGTTCTCCTATAAGCTGTAATTCGCAACCAGTTCTTCTCACTGTCCTTTCAACCCTTGCTGGCATATTCACACCCAATATGACACTGCAGGTAATATGTTTAGTTATTTAGTCTACTTTACTATGTGGTCTTTGTTCTTGTTTTGAAGTCACGCAGTATGAGGCTAAAGCCATATAACAGTATATTTATGTATGATAAAACAACTTTAAACAGACATTCACCTAGAAGGATCAGAAGGAGGTTGATCTGTGTCTTCACTTGAGGTACGGGGAGTTCCTTCATTTTCTAAATCACCTGAAGTTGGAGAGCAAAAGGGTCCTCATTGGGTTGTCAAAGCACAGAAACAGACACTCACATATACTTTATTAAACAGTAAGGTACTTCATATAGGGTAAGAAAATTACCAGCAGGAGTCCGAGATTGTATAGGAATAATTTCCCCATCTGGTGAAATATCTTTGAAATAAATGCCCACTAGAAGACTATAGTCCATAATTCCCTCCTGTTCTAGAATCTCACAGTCCATATCAACTTGTCTGCACAACAAAAATATATGCTTGACATGCTTAGTTTAATTTGACATAAGACCAAAACTGCGAAACTAATGTTGATTCACAATTGCTTAACTTAGCCAGTTATTTGCCAAACAAAATTATAACCAACATTGGAAAATCAAGGGACTGAATTTTAACTTCATTATTTGTTAAATGACATATACTTGTATTTGATCACAATTTAAATAACCGATTTTCAGAACCCACAATTATAGTCAAATTTAATTTATACATGCAAAATTAGAAATTAAGGTATCACAGTCCCTATCATCACCTGCAAAAATTTTCATACTGGGACTTCTCCAGTCGAAATATGAAATTAAGATCAAGATCCTTAAGTATAGTGGTTTCACTAATTTCTGTCTCAGGCTTATCTGAGGTGCGTCCAAGTGAAGAACCCTTCAAATCGTAGCGTCTATGGGTGATAAACTCAGAACAGAAGAGGTTGCCCATTATGATAAACCGAACCTGGAAAACCAAACATACCATGAAGCTTATTATACTCTCAAACTATAGGAACTTCATAGAAATATCTATTTTCCCAATTGAATAAACACTAGTTAAGTCAATGCCAAAAAATTGAAGTTCGTATAACATAAAATACATTAAAAGCTTAAACTAGAAAGGAAACAAACGAGTCCTTTCTATTTCATACAAATTTCAGTTAAAAGGGATTTTGTGTTTGACACTAACGATACGAAATGTACCTTCTTCTGAATAGGTCCATTTAACTTCACACAATGCAGGCCATAATACTTTGTCAAAAGAGTATTTTTGTGGTCACGAAAATGATTGTAATAGGCTGGAAGCAGTCTCAATAGAACCTGAACACAAATCAAGCACGGTCAAATTTTAAGAAATGTGTCAAAATTCCTAAGAAATTTCAGATACTGCAAGATCAGAGTGGAACTAACTTTCACTTCGGCTTTCTTCATTGTCTTAATCATGTAACGGTCGTCATTGGTCAAGTAAAAGAAGCTGCCACTTTTTCCAGGAGAGGAAAGTTCGCGAAGGGCATCATTTCCACATAAGGATAACATGTAATCAGCTGGATCCACCATGAATAGCTTCCTAAGAGTTCTGAGGACAGAGTGCAATCTATAAGCTGAAGAAAATGGCATCCTTCTACCATAGCTTAGTTTTGTTTGAATTCTGTCCATTTTTTTTTCTCACTTTGATTACATGTAATATCATTGAATTTAATTAATAATGTAAAGGTTTTTTTTACATAATTATTCAATCATAGGTTATCATAAGTGTTCACAGCTCACACTGACTACTTAAAAAGTCATGTTGAAGGAGATTTTAAATTGATTGACAATCTAAAAACTTTTGATAGTATATCAAAATTAAACTCAGTATTAAACTCGTTTATGGAAGGAGGGAACCACATATTAGTGTAATGACAGAAGGAAATTTCATGCATACATAATAAATGTGTTTATTGGATGACTTGTACAATATGCTCAGCATAAGTAACCGTAAGAACAGATTAAGTAATAATATGGCTGACCTAAAAACTACCGGGCAATAGTCCTTCCACTTAAAATCACAAGATGGATGTGGTGGAGTATATTTGGATCCTTCGGGTGGAAATCTTGTCCACACTTTCTCCTTAGGATCAAAAGCTGAAGGCTTCAGATCAAGTGATGCTGTGGGAGCAGGCCTTGCAACAGAATGCCTAAGAAGTCCAAGAAAGTATAAAATATGAAATATTTATGAAGTTATAGGCAAGAGTAAAAAGAAAGCAATCAGAGAGCCTGAAATTATGAAAAAAAAAACTAAGAACAACAACAACTGCATATCCTGCCAAATTATCTATGCTGTAAGTATACAGTTGTTTGGAGTTATATAAATAAGAAATAACTTATTTTTGAAGGAAATAGAATGAACCATAGAAGTCATCCTTCCTTTCTGTTGAGAAGTGGTTGGCACTTGAGATGTGATATCATTCATTGACATAATATTGTTAAGAGATAACGAAAAGCAATTTTGGCAGGCAAGAAGATGATGGAAGTAAACATAGAGCAAGAAAATAAAGCAAGTTTTAGTTAGCACTCCCCTAATGGTGAAACATGCAAAATGTAAATTCTAACTATTGGCAATTTCAGCTATCTTTTTGTCAGGTTTTTTGTACTGTAATCATTTTGGTAAATGAGTAACATAACTAGACCAATTACTTAGCACAAATAACAGAAGCTGAAACAACCAGATTTCTAACATGGTTGGAAATTTTTAGAAAGATATCCAAAACACACACACCTGATTCCGAGCTGCAAATTGAGCATGAGCTCATAATTTTTGTGTCCTTTGCAAATGGTCTCTCCCTGCCTCTTTGACTTCTTGGGTGCTTTGAGAGGTTGGAGTTGACCCAAATTTTCGGCAGCATCATCTACACGTAAACCCGTCAAGTCTTCATCCAGATCACTCCCCATGGTTGGAGTTTTAGCACTACTAACATCACTATCCACACCATCCCATATTTGCAACCTATCACTTGGTCTCTCCAAGCCAATACTTACCCTTCCATCCACTGACATTCTCCTATTTTTAGCACTCTCCCCTGTCTTTGTAGACCTCCAAACTGCAAGCCTCTTCTGTGATGGCATAACCTGAACCTTCTCTCCAGGGCAAACCGAATACCCACTCAACGCACCATACAACTCTTGAGGATCCCACTCGCTATGCCCCTCTCCCTCTTCTGACTCACATGGATGGTATGTCCCATTCTGATCCTTGCCATCCTTGCTGAAATTCCCCTCATAAAAACTTCCATCTGGCCACTTGAAAGTCCCATTCCCCTTTGGCACTCCATCTTCCCAAAACCCTTCAAACACATTCCCATTAGCCCAAAAAAATGACCCTTTACCCCAAATAGTCCCATTCCTCCATTCCCCCACATAATGGCTCTCATCCTTCCACTCATACCTCCCCTCCCCATCTTGCAAATCCTTCTTCCACTCTCCATCAAACCAATCCCCATTGGCATAACTCTTAACACCATGACCATGTTTCAAGTTCAGTTCCCACTGCCCCTTATAAGTCTCCCCACTACACCCTGTATAAGTCCCTGTCCCATCCATGAAACCATTCTTGAACTCCCCTTCATACGTGGCCCCTGAAGGCCAACTGAACCTACCCTTTCCCTTTGTCTTCCCTTTGAACCAATCTCCAACGTACATGCACCCATCGGTCCACAGGTATTTCCCTAGCCCGTGTGGGAAGTTATTTGCCCATTCCCCCGTATAGTAATCCCCATTAGGTAGAACCTTCTCTTCAATGTATACCTCATATACCTCGTTCCCATTCTCTTCTTGGTCATCACAATCATCCTGGTTATCTTCTTCTTCCGCAACATGTGCCAAAGATATCGTCCCAAATATACTGTTAGCACGCTTCTTGGCAACTGCATGCGTCTTTCTCATCGTTGCCTCCCATGCCTTCATGACACCGCTATCTTTTCCAATCATTTTGCTCTCTCCTGTCTTCCTTGTATCCTCACATTTGGTACTTACGAATAATAATCACGCACACCCCACATATTCAAATGCATTCAAAGAATGATTTTGTTTATGCATCCTTGTAAAACATGCAATAATTTGTGTTGCATGCAAACGAGTCGATCAATGATGCAGCCATTATGATGTTTTTTGTTTCTGATGAACCCAAACCGTCTCGGATGTTGTCGCAGACTTTTTTGTTTCTTGGCATGTTAATTTCCAAAGATTTCGGGGACATGTTGATGTTACAGGATATG
>Ga0099825_1005980_pt1 | contig 15406 bp, 8 predicted proteins | sample SiratroredBW_FD_76838 | JGI IMG/M metagenome (GOLD analysis project Ga0099825, IMG submission 76838) | Root nodule microbial communities of legume samples collected from California, USA - Siratro red BW | ecosystem: Host-associated > Plants > Roots > Nodule | place: USA: California | collected... | reverse complement strand
TACCTTGTGGAACTCAAAGGAACCAAAGCATTCTTTGCCATGAAAGTAATGGATAAGACATCATTAGCTAGTAGAAACAAGCTTTTGAGGGCAGAAACAGAAAGAGAGATTCTTGGACTTCTCGACCACCCTTTTTTACCAACTTTATATTCTTATTTAGAGACTGATAAGTACTATTGTTTGGTCATGGAGTTTTGTAGTAGTGGCAGTTTGCATTCTCTTAGACAGAAGCAACCTAACAAGCATTTTACTGAAGAAGCTACACGGTTAGCTACTTAAACACACACATGCATTGCACTTGGATTCCACCAAAGTGTATGTTACAATAGTTATTAGTCATGATTATATGTTCAACATAAATCATTACACATGGTAGTTTAATGCTTTATTAATATGAAATAACATGTCACCATTTCAATGAGACAAATGCAATTTACTTATTTCTACCAATTGTCCTAAGTTAAGGATGAAATATATTATAACACTAGTTAAAGATTTTCTTGTCAACCTTTTTGGACAAAGTTTAGTTTATTGCATTCCTTGTCATTTGGTATATCTAAACATACTTCTAATAACAATTGAAAAATTGAAAAATACAACAATTATGCTACTTTAAAAGAAAAATTGTAAACATAAGAGCAAATCTTGTTTGCATGTTTAATGTAAAATGGCAATTATATAGTTAATTAAGAAGGCAACAATAATTGAGAAAAAAGACATGCTAATTAAGCATGTCTATCCTTACATTTGTGTAATTAAATTGAACCTATTGATAATCTCTATTTATCTACACAAGAGAAAGAAACATTTCAAATCTTTTACCACCTAAATTGTGCACTAATAAGAACATCTGTGACATAAATTTTGTAACAAGTTTAAGAATTCAATGTCTCATTTCCTACGACAGGTTTTATTATTCAGAAATCTTGTTAGCTTTGGAATACTTGCACATGTTAGGCATTGTGTATAGAGACTTAAAACCAGAAAACGTTCTAATTCGAGATGAAGGTCACATAATGTTATTAGATTTTGACTTATCTCTTCGATGTTCTGTGAATCCTACACTAGTGAAGTCATCATCTGCACATGAAAGTAGTGATGGTCCTTCTGGGGGCATTCTGAATGATGATCATGCAATACATGGTTGCATACAATCCTCAGGTTTCTTTCCACACATTTTGCCTTCAAAAAAGAACCGCAAGTCAAAGTCAGATTTTGGCCTGTGGTTGGAGGATGCCTCCCTGAGCTAATGGCTGAGCCTACAAATGTGAGGTCAATGTCCTTTGTAGGGACACATGAGTATCTTGCACCTGAGATTATTCATGGTGAAGGACATGGTAGTGCAGTGGATTGGTGGACCTTTGGAATCTTTTTGTATGAGCTTTTGCATGGCACAACACCCTTTAAGGGTGCTGGAAACAAAGCTATCCTCTTCAATGTTGTAGGACAACCCTTAAGATTTCCAGAAAAACCAACTGTTAGCAAAGTTGCAAGAGACCTTATACAAGGGTTGTTGGTGAAAGAGCCTAAAAAAAGATATGCTTACAAAAGAGGTGCCACAGAAATAAAGCAACACCCTTTTTTCAATGGAGTGAATTGGGCTCTTGTTAGAAGTGCTACACCTCCTATTATACCAAAACCTTTCAATTTTTCTAAGTATGTTAGAAAAGCAAACGTTCCACCAATGGATAAGAAGATTGCAGATATTGTTGCAAGTGATAAAAGCAAGCATACAAAACCATATTCATCTTCTGAAAAATTTGAGTACTTTTAGGAGAATATATATGATGCTTTGTTTGTACAAAAATGTATGTTACTTCTCAAAACAAATTTTGAAAGATTTTATGAAAATTTAATGTTGTACACAAACATGTAAATTTGAGTAAAAGATTTGTTTTTCTCCTTTTCAACTTCTTCTATTTACTTTCTTCTGTTTTAGCATTAATAGCTCATTCTAAAAACACTTGTGGAATACTAGGAAAAATTGTAATTATATACAATGAATAATATCAAAGGAACATTTTTTATAAAATAAGCTGAATACAATGTAAACAAAATATAATAGGCCCTGTCAAAGTTTTTTCTTTTCTTTAAGAATATGATAAGATCAATGCTTTTTAAATGAACATCAAATAGAGTTTAATTAATTTTGTGGATATACTTTTACACTAATAATCAATAACAACATTTTAAATATTACTTTTACAAAATATTATATAATTAAATTATTGTAAATGATTACTTATTAGATTTACTAGATATATAATGTTTAAAAAACTTAATAACCTAACGAGTGACATTTGATTAACTTATAAGTTAATTTTACTAATATAAATTTGGTAAGGTAGCTTGCTTTTGGAGGTTTGAGTTTATAGGTAAAAGCTACTTCAACTACTTTATAACTTAATTATTTTTCTTTCATTAGTATTCCTTTTATTTTAATATAATATTTTAATGCATTTGTTTTAGTTGTTTGTAATAGAATATAGATATAGTTTCAACATTTTAAGATATTAAATATTATATATTTATTTAATTATTGAAATATTTTTAATATTTGTTGAGTTACATATTAAAAATTGAAAAAGAAAAAAAACTGAATGTAACAAGAGTTCAATTGAAAGTAAATAAAAATTAAATTTGATTAAGACTCATTAGTTCTATACCATATATTACTTCTTCAATATTTTTTTTTTAATCAAATGGTATACTACACATCAAATATATAAATAATAATAATAATAATAATATATTTTCCTAAAATAAATATATAAAAATAAAATTAATATAAATATTAAATTTTAACTCACTAAAACAAGATAACATAATAAAAAAATGTGAAGATACACTGAAACATGCATGTGTTATCGCTACCATTAAATTATAAATTATAGTATTTAAGTAAATTATGGGTGTATTTAGTAAAAACTAGTTTATAAGCTACCTCATAACTCATAAGGGATTTAGTTACAAGTTGATAAGTTTATAATTTATGAGTTTTGATCTAATAATTGGATAATAAATGTTTGATAAAAACTAATTGATAAACTGATTAGTAAATGTAAAATGAAATAATTATATAAATTTTATTATAGAAATAAAATTTATATTTTTAAAAAATAATAAATTTTTTATTATTTTATTTATTTAAAATTTTATATGAGAACTAACTAAATTTCATAAAATAATGAAAAAATAACATGAATTACAATCCAGTTAAAGAACTTTAGACTTCTTAATAAGCTTAATCTAACTATCAAGTTTCCCGTAATAAATGTGTATAAATAATGAATTATAATAATCTATATGTTATAAGAAAAAAAATTATTTAGACACTAATTTTAACTATTAAATAAAATGGTTGTTAATTGTGACTAAAATAACCATTAAATTAGATTTTGATTACTAAATAACTATAAAAATAAAAGTAATGATTAGATTTAGTGACCAAGATAATTAGTATCTGACATTAGCTACCAAGATTTTAGCCACTTATATCATTAGATTCTAAATTAGTCTCTAATTAGATTCTAAATTAGTTTCTAATTAAGTTAGTGACTAATTTTAGAATATAACGGTATAAGTGGCTAAAACCTTGGTAATTAATGTTAGATATCAATTATCTTGACTTAATTGATCATTAAATTTAATCATTACTTTTATTTTATAGTTATTTAGCAACAAAAATCTAATTTGGTTGTTATTTTGGTCACAATTAGCAACCATTTTATTTGATAACTAAAATTGGTGTCTAAATAATTTTTTTCTTGTAATGATAAGGTATCACCACTTGAAATAATGTTACCGATACTAAAAACAACATTCAAGTCACAAGTATTTATTTGGTTGTGTACACATAAATTAAACCACAAGGTTTAGAGACCATGTAACCATTAGGTTATTAACCTTATGGTTATATGGTTCCTTTAAAAGTTCTTAATCTACTTCTTTCAAAAAAAAAATAATTTTCAAAAACAATCAAAGAGTTAAAATAAATTCAAGAATATTTATAATCCTCTTTGACTTTTGCTTTCTCTTTATCTCAATCAATTTTTCTCACATTTCATAGTGTTATTTACTCAAATACACTAATGCTCTTATATTTAAATGCATGATATATAATTGAATTCAATAAAGTGTTTGCATATGAAGTAGTTTAGAACTACATGAACCAAATTACACAAAATGAAAACTCTCACTATCTACTTTAAAATTAAATATCATAGGAGTCAATGGAGAAAGCATAGCTAGTCATTATTACCTCTCATTTGATTCATAGACAAGAGGTTTCCTCTTGTATAGACTTGTATCTGTCTTTAAGAAAGTATGAATGAATGCAGTGTATACACACAAATGCATTACTCACTATATATCTCAAATGATAAGTCATAATTTGAATTTTCACACTACTAAGTGACTATTTAGATTTCTTAGATGATCAAATATAACTTGGATTTTCACAATGTTAGATCGTTGCTCAGACTTCTCAAATTATAAAATATAACTTGGATTTTCACATTACTAAGTCATTGCTTAGACTTTCCAAATGATTAAAAATAACTTAGATTTCATATTGTTAAGTCATTGGTTAGAGTTCTCACAATAGAAAAAACACTATTCGTCCACAAAATATTATTGTCAATATATTTTAACAATGGATCAATTGGTGAAAAATCTACTCATAAATAATTTGGTGTTTAATTTAAAGATAGATTTACGGGATAAATTAATCGTTAATTTATCATTTGATAAAATTAATTGTAGATTAAAATAGTATATATGTACATCTCTTTGAAGTTTGAAAATTGATTCTTTTCTTTATTTGCTCCTCACTATTCAACTCTTTCTTACTTGATTTTTCTACTGTTTTGTGCATGCTCTCTTATATTATAGGATGGGATAATCATTGCTCAAGGTTGAAATCTAACTAAATAATCTCATTTTTAGTTTCACCCCTAACCTATTCTGAAATCATTTAAGTATTATACAAAGTTGAGGTATTAAGTGTAATAATGATTTTTTTTTTATCCAAGCTTATCCAAGCCTTAATTACTTTGAGATATTTAACTTCTCATACACATTTTACCCTTACTGTTAAAGAAAAATACATTGATGTGGCCTTAATTACTCACATATTTAACTTCACATATACATTTTACCCTCCCTAAGAAAAATATATTGATGTGGTAATGTAAAATCATGAGGAGTGGAGCCCACTCATTCCCTCCTTATCTCTAAGCATTAAATGTTGTATTTATTTCTTAAGAGGAGTTTCTTTCAATGATTTGTTTCACCTTAACTCATTTATGTTCATGGTTGTTAATATTTATTTATCTAATTATCATAAACTTCATATTTTACACAGTAGGAAAGACGTATCTGTATTAAATCATCTTAGTATGCTTGGTGTAGCAAATAATGGAAAATTAGCCCGAAGTTAGCCTATATCAAATTAAACAAGATTATCTTACAGTTGGTTAGATGACGAAATCAACAATTTAGATGATACTCAATTTATGACAGTAGCAAAAAATAATTATGTCTCCATCTTGATTCACTACATAATCATGAATAGATGTAAAACTTCTAAAAATACAAGGTTGTTGTTTGTTTCTCTGAGATCTTTGTGACTGAATCAAACTTGTTTCTACACAATTAGACTGCATATGTGACTAATTTTGAACCATTTCTACTCAATTTTTAGATTGCATATCAAGTTAAATTGGTACAAACACTCTATCACTTTCAGTTGTAGACTCTCAAATTCAACATTTACTTTCATCAACAATAATATATTTGCTCATCACTAACTTTTTTTAAAAGGATTGTATAATTTGTAGTCACCTTTGAAATGATATCTTAGAAACACAATTAGCTCTCCTTTGTGTCATCTAAGTTCTTTCTTCTTTCATCGTATACATGTCTAAAGTAAAGATAACCAAATATTCATAGATGACTTATTGCAAGTCTTTCCTAACCATGCTTCCTTTGGAGTAACATCATGTAGACTTTTAGTTGGATTGTTGTTCAAAATATAGGCAGCAATAGATACAACTTCTTCCAAAACCTATTTTGGCGTACGATTTCCACCGTCATAGGTGAAAATGAAAATATTGAGGTTCTAGATTTTTTAATATAAAGCACAACAACCTAGGTCGATTTTAAGAGAACACATGATAAATTTTTAGCATGCATAAATAAAAAGTTAAATTACAAAATTTAGGGTTTAAGGCTTAGTAAAATTACAAAACCCTAAATCCTAAACCCTAAAAAAAAATTAAATATCAAAAGTGAAATTATAAAATATTAAAATAGATAAATTCTCAGATTCAAACAACCAATCCCAAATTCATAGTTCTCTAAAGATTATAGCAGAGTTTGAACAATTAATCAATTAAATCTATTTATACAAGTTAAATATAAATAACACATTCAATCCAATTTGTATTTAATTATCAAATTAAGATTTAATAAATTACTAATTTGAATTCTTAGTTTAAAAGTGCAAAATTGATATCACAAATAACAAAACCAAAATTAGAGAAGAGAAGAACAAACTCAAATCTATGAACGATCGATACGAAACTCAATTTGTGTTGTTTGATATAGATTCTGCAAATCGATCCTCAGAGATTTAGTTCTCCATTAAAAAATAATTATAATGTTGTAGAATAATAATAGAACACTATGAAAACGTGAAAATAGATAGAAAGGGAGAAAAACTAAAACCCTAAAATATTATGTAAGTGATTTATCTCCCAATTTTGAGCAGAATTATACCTTAAATAAGCTTTAAACCTAAAACCTAATTTTGCAAATTCTAAAGAAATTATAGACATGTCTAAAAGCATAATTAAAAACGTTTAAGCTAAAACAAGCAAAATTAAACACACTCTCTCTACAAATTTTTAGTAAATCTGTCTCAACTTATAAAAATCATAAAATAGAGACTCCAAATTCAGCAATCCATATGTCCGTTTTAAAAGTGTAGAATCTAATGTAACTAGAATCAACTAAAAGGATGCTTACAGAAAAGTTATGGCTGAAACAGTGAGCAAAGGTGAACGAGTCAAGGATACAAAATTAAAGTAATTATATAGCAGAAAATTCAATTCATTACTATTGAAAGAATATTTGAACATTTAATGTCCAAATACTATACTCAGATTTGGTATAATTTTATGTTATCACCATGAGAAGAATATAATCTAAATTAAAACAATCGTTATCACCTTATGCTATTTGATTTTTTATTCTCTTGTTTTCGCCTCAATCTGGAGAATAACCTATTTTCTACAAGCATACTAATATATATTTTTCTTATCACCTCTCTTCTTGACAAATTTTCCACAACCTCCATTCTTCTTGTGATTACCACCACTAAAACTGTTATTTGAAAGCCTGCTAAAACCTTCACCAAAATATTTCCCTTTATTTTTCTATTTCTCTTTGTTTTTACCACCCCAACTACCATTTCTTTCAAATTTTTGTGCTTTCAAAGCCTCAAGTGTAACTATTGAGCTAGTCAATTACTCCTTCACTGTCTAACATACATACAATAATACTAAATTATCTACAACACTTCTTTATAATTTTTTTAACACACAAAATATGTATTCTTCAATTACCAAATGATGATGATAGTAATAACTTTTTATTGAAAAATATGACTAAATTTAAAGAACTAAAATGAAACTAAAAAAATGATAATGATAATTGAAAAAAAAACCTAATACTTATAAAATATACTCATACAAAAGTTCTTTACATGTATAGATTATTTAATAGATGTATGTTTTTGGTGATTAGAATCTATCTTATATTTCAAAGGAGAAAATCAAGAACAATCAATCATAGAGAACCTATAAAGCCTATAAACTAATACCTTGGATACGCAATGGATGAAGAGGTTGCAAGTGAAAGCAAAAAGCTAAAAAGAGAGTGTAAAACAAAAAAAAAGTGGTCTGGTGAGCTTTCACCCGCCTTATAAAATCTCACTATAAAGACTAATGGGAACCCTTTCTGCAAAGTGCAATCTCACTCACTCACTTATTAGTATCAAGTTCTAAAGCCTAAGGCAACCATTATAACACCAACATAAGCATTATTCCCGTGACTCACAGTAACATCGTTTTCTCGTGTTTCTGTTTCCGTCAAATGGAAAACCACATCTACTCCTCTTACAGTCCTTCCACCAACTACCGATTCCGCGACCCCGACCCCTCCACCATGTTCCTCTCCCACCACCACCGCGCCGCCGACTCCGCCTCCCTCCGCTTCTCCTCCTCCCTCGCCGACGACATTGCCCCTCCCGGCGTCACCTCCCGCATCGCCTCCTCCGCCGCCGCCAACTACCTCTCCCCCTGGGCCTCCTCCGCCGCCACCTCCTCCCTCGACTTCAAACGCTCCTCCGACGGTTAGTTTCTCACATTTCCCCCTTTTGTTTGTTTTCCTTATTTGCTTTTTTTTCTAGGTCAAAAGTGCTTGTTTCCGTAGATTGGTTTTTAGAACTAGCTGATTCGTTGTTTCTGCATGTTGAACCTAGCAGGACTAAGCTGTTGAGTTTAGGTTAAACTAAAAATGAAGTAACCCTGATTTCACTGAGTCCTCTTGTTATGTTGGAATCTACGAATTTAGGTTGTAAGTGCGTGTTTGGGTGGGTTGTTTTTAAGAAAAAAAAATTGATATTAAGTATTAGGAAAGGGTTTGTTTATTTCTCTACTTTGAACCAAACAGGACTGAGCAAATGAGCTCAATGCTGTAATGTTGTGTTTACTTTAAAATGAAGTAACTGAGATTTCACTCATTGTGTGTAGTTCTTGAAGCACATGTTTGTTGTTTCTGTTTTCTAGCAAGATAAGCTCAGTAATTGGTTTTTATGTTTGAGATTATATGATAGGTGGCTGTGAGGATGTGATGTACATCATAGCATTCTTGTGTTGTACATCATAGCATTCTTGTGTTGTGCAGAGTAGTGTAGTGTAGTGGGTATTGGCTGTTGTGTTGTTAGTATTTTACCCTTGTTTTTAAGTTTTAGTGATTAATTAGTGTTTTGGCCATCAGAGTATCCGGGTTAAATTTCACTGTCTCTGGTTATGAAGGATTCTGGCTGCCAGCAGAGGGTTAGTTATGGATATGATTTTGGAATCTCAATTGATGATGCAGATTGGTGGCTGGTGTAGCGAATGAGCGGAGATATGCTTAGGATAGATTCTGTTATTATTGAATGCATGCAACTTGTTATGAACAACATTGATAATAGTGGTTAAATAGAGAAAAACGAGTGCTAGGGTTTGCTTCTTTTGTTAGTGCGTTACCGGTTACTTACGGACAAGGCGCGAGGCTGTCGGTATAGTTACTACTTTACGTATTTTCAGGAATATGTCATGTTGTGTGGTTGGTTCATATATTTTTTACGTTATTTTGATATAATATCAATAAATGTATACATACGGCTTTTGTCCAATCTCAGTTAAGATTAGTCATTTCATTTATTTAATTTTTATATAAAGTATATCCATTATATTTACTAACATATGCTTTTTGTAGAAAATTATTTTCTTAGCCGAACTTATAACGTAACATTATACGTTTGCTTTGGTTTTTTGTATATACCCGCCTATTATCTACTATAGCTCTCTACCATCCAACCATTTTGGGTACAATTGGGCAAAGTGAAGCTTGGTATTCTACAAACTCACTGACCAAGCGCACTAGATATGAAAGTGCTTCCAATATGACTATATATCCACAGAGGCCAGGAGAGAAAGATTGTGCCCACTATATGCTCACAAGAACCTGTAAGTTTGGAGATAGCTGCAAGTTTGACCATCCTGTTTGGGTTCCTGAGGGTGGAATCCCGGATTGGAAAGAGGTGACTGTTTGCTATTATTATCACTATTATTATTTTTATGCCTATGAAAATTATATCATATTGTATAGTACATTTACTATTTGTAATTGTAAAGTTAACATGTATTCTTACTATTCTATATTTTATAGAAAGTTAAACATATGTGAATGTATAGTGGAGTATTATATATTAGTTTAACCAATTATTTTTCAATGTTTGTATTGGTTACATTTGTAGTAAAAACCCTCAATTTCTATTTTTTTTTTCAGTGTGATTACTGTATAGAAATATTTATTACTTTTAATAGAGTAATTATGAATTACAATAGAATAAACACTAGAAAATATTCTAGTGCAATAGTTCTTGTATTACCATATATATTCTAATAATATTAAAGATTAATAGCTAATTGTAATATCCCAATGCTTTTGCCAGGGGCCGGAGTATGCAATCATATGAATGAACCTTGTTATAAATTTAGCTTGAGGACTTTATGAGATACTCAGTAAAGATATGTTTCTTAGTCATTCGAATTAACAAAACTAGTGGAGAAAAGAGACACATCTTGACATGTTCTACTTTTTAATAAAATATCACATTTTATCTTTAGTTGTCTCGTTAAAAATCCATTATCTTTTAGGGTAGAGCTAGCAAAAATATCTTGTTTAACTGTAAGAAAATTTAGACTTGTGTCTTCAATAATTCCTGGTATTTGATAGTGGCCAACCGTATTTGGGATTTAGTGGGACTGTGTGAGTCTCCACAAATGTGAAATGGGCAACTCAGTACAAGCTAGTTTCTTGACTTTCCTCCAAAATCTCTACTGCATACTTTGTTCTTGGGCACCCTTTGCAGGATACATGAGGGGGAATATGAGACAGGTTGAGAACTTGGTTTCCCCGACTACAGTGTGTGTGGAAAAGGGAAAGGAGTGGGATATTCTATTAAACTATTAGTGTAAGAAAGTCAGGGAGGTAAAGAAGCGTAGACTGTGTTAATTTTTGTGAAGGAGGTTATTACCCTAAAATGCTGCATTATCTTTCTTGATTTTTCTTTCTATATACTTGTTCTGAGCTGATAATCCTGTAATATCAGTGCTGGGCACTTTCCACATCTAAATTTAATGAAACGATATTTTTATTTCTGGGTACTAATTGGCATATGAGATTTAAATTGGGATCTGTGGTGGTTTGGCAACTTAATATGCATCTGTCTGTGAATTAGTATATGTACTTCCTGTGTAACTTTATCAGAATGATATTTTGCTACAATGTTAATCAATTTTTCTCTAGAATTATCTTATACCCTTTGAAGTTTAGGATAGGTGTGGCAAAGATTGTGTTTAAAACCTACATGGGCTGCCTATTTTGTATCCTACGATCACTCTTGTTCTAGTTATTGTGTTTCTTACCATTCTTATTTTTTCTCTGCTGGCATTGGGTTTTGATCTCAAAAGGTGAAATATTATTATCAAGAAAATTTGGTTTGCACTAATTTGTTGATGATGCACATGATTCATACCTGATTTAGGTTCCAAATGTTGTTACAAGTGAAACTCCTCCAGAGAGACCAGGGGAACCAGATTGTCCAGTGAGTAGAATTTGCAATTTTTTTTTTCTCTCTCTTCGTATGTATTTGGTCATTTTCTAATTCATTTGAATCCCATACTTTGCAGTACTTTCTGAAAACTCAGAGATGCAAGTTTGGTTCGAAGTGCAAATTTAATCATCCTAAGGTTTCATCTGAAAATGATGATGTATCTTCTGGCTTACCTGAGAGGCCATCAGAGCCCCCTTGCACGGTTTGTAATTTACATTTTCCATTAACATGGGATTTTACTTATCTGTACGGCTTACACCTTGTTTTAATATTTATGCAGTTCTACATGAAAACTGGAAAGTGTAAATTTGGTGCTGCTTGTAAGTTCCATCACCCAAAGGATATCCAGATTCAGTTATCTGATGAGATGAGTCATACTGCTTCACAGACAGAAACAAATTCTATGATAGGAGGGGCACTTGGAGACACACAACCAATTAAGTCTCTTATATCTCCATTATTGCAAAATAGCAAAGGACTTCCAGTAAGACTGGTAAATCTTTATCCTTTGGTGTCCATTCTTTGATCAAAGGAAAGACAGACCAATTCATCTAGTATCATATTCTTTTCAAATTTATTGATTTTTCCAATCCATTCCATTATTTTCTAACTGTATGCTGCTTTGAACAGCTGACCCAAATTAATAATTGTAGTAGAAATAATGATATTGAATTTGAGGGATTGGATTGGTTTTGTTTGGCTATGTTACTAAGACTTTTTCTGGGCTACATTCTGCATAACTAAAGTTTTCTTCATATTTTTATTTTGATGGTATATGAAGTTATAACATAGAAATGCTAGGAGCACATAAATTTTATAGTTCGTAAATTTTAACTAGTTGAAGAGGGTTTTTTGAAAATATTGTGTTCCTTGCATTCCTCTAACTTATATTATAAGTCTTCTAATTATATAAAAGAGGAGTAATTCCTTTATAATAAGGAATATCTAAATTATATATGTATTACTTGGAACATTTATTTCCTGTACTGTATGTTACTAGAGGATATCAAATCTTCTCTATTTATTTGTATTGATTTCATTATCTCAATACAAATAAAGGTTTTGTGTTAGAAACATCTAGTTTCAACTCAATGTCTCTCTCTTTCCTATAGTTTAACATGGTAATTGGAGCATTTTTCAAAAATCACATTGACTTTTCCAGAGGATTTTTCTTTTGGGAAACATTTCTCATGTTCGTGTGCTTTGTTCCGGTGACCTCCATTTGCTCTAGCGAGCACAAGGTTGGGATTGTGCTGCACTAATCTATCCAATCCAACCATACAAATGCTGACATGAACCACCCATCCATGTGCCCTCACATGAGTCTTATCTCCTGAAGTGCCGCATCTCCAATCGAAAAGTGTTGTGGCATCTGAAGACTGACCAACTTGTGCCCAGGTCGCCTCCTCCATGCACTCCTACCCTTGTGGTGGTGGCTTCATCGGAGTTTATTTAGTGGTCTAATGTATTTTTCTCTCTCAAATTATTTGTTTTTCAGATTTTAAGAAAAAGAAAACGTCTTCCAGCACCCAATCAGCATTTAGAACATATTTTTCTGTATTTTTTAATCATATTCTTAATATTGAGAAGATGGACGACTCTAACTATTCAACTTGGGCTCCGAATTGGCTTATGGTTAAGTGGGTTGGGCTACAAATATCTCACTACAATTGTAGAATCTGTTTCTACAATGCAATGTGAATGATGTATATAGATTGATGTTTAACTATGTAGTGTTATTAAATCCGCTATTCACACCTCATTCAAACGTATTTTTCGTCGTCATGGGATGTGTGCATCAGCATGTACCAATGACACATACGGTGTGTGCAAAGATCTCGTGACACTTCTTACTCCACAATGATTGAAGGGTCCTATGTATGCTTCGACAACTTCATGTTGCCTTACGTGATGTTAATGCTCTCCTTCTTGCATATGCAAATGTAAAGAAGGAACTTTAATTGGAAAACATTTTCTTATGACCTTGGGTTTGTATGGCTTGCCACAAGAGTATGCTACTACCGCACGATCAGATTTTGGGATCACCAGTAACCCTGTTATAACTTTTGCACATCCACACTCCTATGTATTCCTCAGGAAGTATACATGGAGACACATACTTCATCCGTTGAGTAAAATACTCCCTTTACATCACAGATTAATAATTTTGTACTCTTTTGTACAGTAATTCTAAAAATTGTCCAAAATGTGACCATTACCTCCACTAGACATACCATTCATGAGTGTTAAAAGCTGCATGGGAAACCTTCTAGTTCACCCAATATTGTTAGGCATCTATTGTTGAGTCACTTGTTGCTCTTACATACTAGTTAATTTGCCTATGACTTCAACAACAAATGAAGATTTTATCAAATGGTGAGACACATTAATCTCCTAGTAACATTGCCTTGGTGGCACTTCATTTGTTTTTCTCTTTTAATCTCTTTCTCTTGGTGTTTGGGCATTTGACTTTGGTACAACTAATCTGGTAATAATTATTTTTCTCTTTCTTTACTACTATTGCTACTTTGCCTTTTATAATTGCTATCAATGGTTCACAAACACAAGCTTTCGACATTGGCACTACCAACCCCTTACTCTTTACTATCGATTTTGTTCTTTATGTCCCTAATTGCCCTTTTAGTTTATTGCCTATCACCCAATTGACCTAATCCCATGACATTAACTTCACTTTCACTAAAAGCAATGTTACCTTGCAGGACCGAATTGGGCAAGATGACTCATAGAAAATGGACTTTAAGTTTAACTCAACTTAACAAAATCAATTTGTAAGGTGAGATTTGCAATCACTTATATATATTCTGATTGTCATATTTCTTCGATGTAGGATTCCCAACCTCACAAAATCGACTTTAAGATGAGATTTGCACTCACTTATATATCATAACTTTGTAATATCTCTAGTTGATGTAGGATTTCTAGCATACTCTCATGTTGAAGGTTGGACATCTTGAATGTGAGATTAGATATTTATAGGCGGTTTGATAGTGGATGACATTATAGTCCTAATAAACATCACTAGAATAGATTTTAATATCATCTTAGAAAGTGCATTTTAAATCTAATTCAACCTAACAAAACAGACTTTGTTAGGTAAGATTTACACTCATTATATTTAACTATATCTCTAGTTGAGTTTGTTTTCTAACAACGTTGGATGTGAGTCACATGACTTTTACTATCTCCGTCACCACTGACATGTGCATGCGTTGTCTCCCAATGATGTATGCACAATTAGGACATTGTGAGTCTCTCCAACGATGGCTCTGCCATGACTTGGGGTGTTTCTCCAACTACCTCTTGTATATCAATGCCATCCACGACCTATTAACATTCTAGTATGGGACCCTTGTAACCCTTATCTCCATCATACTAACTTCAATTATTGTCGACTTTCCATTGTGCATTATACTTTTTTGTCCTCGTTATCTTCTGTCCCCATTCCTAAATCACAAGGTGAAGCTTTATCTCACTCAGAATAGCAACAAGTGATGGTTGATGAGATGTGTGCCTTTCGAAGTAGTGGTATTTAGGATTTGGTTCCTTTTCCAACTGGCACATCAATTGTTGGGTGTTGATGTTGTATACACTTGAAACATGAGCTAATGATTGATGGTTCCTGTAGCCAAATGATACACACAAATTTATGGATAAGATTATATTGGTCCTTCTCTTTTGTTGCCAAAATGACATCTCTGCAACATCTTTATTGCAACTATTTGTTGCTAGACTCTGGTTCAACTTGACATTAAGAATGCATTTCTACATGGTGATTTTGATAAGGAAGTCTAAATGGAGCAACTTCCTCAATTTGTTGATTAGATGGAGTCATCACATATGGTATGTCGTCTTTGTAGTTCTCGTGCATGGTTTGGGTGTTTTTGGACTCTCATCCAACAATTTAGAATGATACAAAGTGATGCTAATCATTCT
>Ga0099825_1005979_pt1 | contig 15406 bp, 5 predicted proteins | sample SiratroredBW_FD_76838 | JGI IMG/M metagenome (GOLD analysis project Ga0099825, IMG submission 76838) | Root nodule microbial communities of legume samples collected from California, USA - Siratro red BW | ecosystem: Host-associated > Plants > Roots > Nodule | place: USA: California | collected... | reverse complement strand
CGTACACCCCATCATGACTTTTGTCTAACCATTCTTTGACAATGGGGTTGAAACGAATCTGAAACAAATCTGCGTAACAGTCGGAAACCCCCATTAGGTTGAGAGAAAAGAGAGAGAACATATTTAAGTGTGAAATTCACAATACTAAAGGAGAAGTCGGGAATTCAGTAAAACAATAACCACGAGAAAAGAAAGGGAAGAAAACAATGGCATGTACCACTAAAACCTCCCGCAATTTAGCTTCGACATCAATAATGTTAAGAAACCTAAACACTTTTTTGTTCTTCAATAGCAAAGGGAGCAACAGTGGAAAGAAAAGAGCAATAATGTTTCATTCTGCTGGAGAAATATTTAGGAGGAATAGGAGGAACATGGTTAAGTTATATGTGAAACATCAATCACAATGGGCTGGGTTTACAAATTTACCTTCTCCATGACTTGAGAGTGAACAAAAAATTTATTCAGCTTTCGAAAAACGATGTCATTCAATTAAACCTACGTCACAAAAGTTAAGTAAACCACCATTTGTTACATCAGTGATGCAACTAATGTCGCCTAACACAAGAGACTATAAAAGGCATTTCAAAAAGTAGAAGGACTAAAAAGAGAAATTTCTTAGTTGGACGGGCCCCCAAACTTGGAGGACTAAAAACATATTTTAGCCTTTCCTTAGTAATCCTTTATCTTTTAACTAGTAAATGGTACTAATGTACAGTCTGGATCTGATGAGAGAACCGTTCCTGGAAATACTGTTGCTGTCCAAGCAGACATGCCATTTAGTGGCCTTACAACTTTTGGCACAGCATTTTTGTCAAAATTTGTGTGTTCACAAATGCCTCATCCTGTAAGTTGATCTAGATCTGTTCAAAAATATTTACAAGATTTTCCTTTATAGCATTTGTACTTGACTCTTTCAAATGTCGAAAGCTACTAGAACACATCACATTTGTTGACACTCCTGGAGTTTTATCTGGAGAAAAGCAAAGGACGCAACGGGCATATGATTTTACGGGTGTAACATCTTGGTTTGCTGCCAAGTGTGATTTGATACTCCTATTGTTTGATCCTCACAAACTTGACATCAGTGATGAGTTCAATCGTGTGATATCATCCTTACGGGGGCATGATGACAAAATTCGAGTAGTTTTGAACAAGGCAGACCAAGTTGATACCCAACAAGTAAGAGCTTGAATGGTCAAACTTCTGAATCTTTCACAACCTACTCCAGTGAAATCTAACCTATATTTGTCCTTACCTTGTAGTTGATGAGGGTTTATGGAGCCTTAATGTGGTCACTTGGGAAGGTGCTGAAGACACCTGAAGTAATGCGTGTTTATATTGGGTATGTCGCATCATTTATGTATATAATTGTCTCTCAATGTTCAAATGTTGTCTTTGTTATAGATAGTTGGGGAGAGACTAGTTGTTGCTACAGTTGTAAGTTTTTGAAATTGTTTTGTATTGTCATGAAGTTGTTTGTGTTAATGCCATTTTAGCTCCGGAAGATTTCTTCCAGACCACCTCCCCCATGTTCTGTGCAATTTATACATGATGATATAACTGAATTTTTGTTTCCTTGTTTATGAGATTGACACGGCCTCATTTGCTCATAATCAACCTTCTTTTTGCAGCTCCTTCAATGACGGGCCCGTAAACGATGCCGCCACTGGTCCACTTGGTAAGGAGCTCTTTGAAAAGGAACAAGATGATCTTCTTTCGGATCTAAAAGATATACCAAAAGCAGCTTGTGATCGAAGAGTGAGTTATTTACTTAACCAAATTTATTTATTTTCTCATAAACATAGTTTTCAATTAAGGGTGTGTTTGGTTGTTTTTTCAGTTTTTTAAAATTATTTTATTAAACATTTTTCAAAATTTAATTTTTAGAAGTAAGAGTGGGGAGAGAATAGTTTCGAAAACAGATTTCAAAAACTACTCCAATCAAATATATTTTTTAAACACAGGAAACAAATTTTTTTCTGGAAAGGGCCCCTATGCTTTCCTAGCTTTGCAAAGAAATTATGAAGATTAAAGGATAGATAGCTGGGCAGTGGACATGGTGAAACTAAAGGAAGTCTGCCTTTTGATTAGATTGTTCTTTCTTTGTTTTGAAATTATAAAAAGAAAAGTAATTTTATCAGGTCTTTAGTGTCATTATGTCCATACACAGGTTGTATACAATAGTCTGCTTTTCCTGTTATATAAATTCTATAGTTGCATCTTGTAAGTGGTTATCTCATTTTCAATTTCAGTACCGGTTTATATTTAATTTGATGGAGTTACCTTTTTGCATAAATAGTTTTATCATATATTGTAGATCAATGAGTTTGTAAAACGTGCCCGAGCAGCCAAGATCCATGCGTATATTATCAGTCATCTTAAAAAGGAGATGCCTGCTATGATAGGCAAATCTAAAGCTCAGCAAAAGCTCATTGATAATTTGGCAGCTGAATTTGGAAAGGTATGGATCTATCTGTATGTCCACTTTGCTTATCTGCTTGTCTTAGACAACACTTATATTGTATACGAATGACTGACAAATTTGAAACAGGTGCAAAGGGAGTTCCATTTACCTCCTGGCGATTTCCCAAATGTAGAGTATTTCAGAGAGAGATTGAGTGGTTACAATATTGATAAGTTTGAAAAATTGAAACCAAAGATGATACAAGCAGTCGATGACATGTTAGCTTACGACATTCCTAACCTCTTGAAGAATTTTAGGAATCCCTATGATTAAATTTCTGAGCAATTGAGTCAGTGCTATATTAGATTAGTGATAGTGACGTTTATAGCACACATTTAACGGGGTCTTTGTGCAAAATGTATGTTCGTCATGGCATCTTTATGTGCCATCCGATGGCTTTGTTTCTACCTCGGAAGTTTTATTATTCAATTTATGTTCTTTTATTTTGTATATTTTGTCTTCTACAACAAAGTATCCAGACAGAAAATAAAGGTAAAACATATTTTAGTTGTTTGTATCAGGCTTTGTGTTTAGTTTTGCCAAAAATGATGATTAACAGGCTGGTCTCGTTGTCTAGGAAAGATATTGCTTTGGTAAATTTGAATTGATACTTGATTTTCCTAGTTAAATATGGAATGCAGAAGAATGAATCCTTTGAGTGAAGGTCAGTGTTACTATGTTTTCATGCATGACCATATCATATTATTTACTATTGCGCTGATAAAAAAAAGTTACTATTTACTGTTGAAAAATTGAAATATTCCATTGCTGCATATACGATTTTGTTTCAATAACAAGTTGAATAAGAAAGTGCCTTTTGGTTTGGTTAAACCTTGGATGTTGTCAATTTTCATGCATAAGTATACCCTTCGTGCTCGCACGCTGCTGAAAAAAATAATATTGGATAGAGAAGACACATAGTCACGAGATTACGGTCAAACTCAATTTCGCCCAGGCCACCACTAAATAATTGGCTTTTTAAAAATATTATAAATTCTTTTTATCAATTCCTTTATCTTTATTTCGTATAATTTTATACTACATCATTCTATTTTTCTCACTTTACAAGTATTGACACTGTATTTGAAAAATGGTAGCATTATCTGTTTGTCATTTAAGTTTGTGAAATATAAATTTAGAAAAAAGTATTTTTTTCGTTTTTTTTTTTTTTGCTAAAATTACAGTTCGTTTTTTTATTATAGCCTTTATTTGTCTTATTAATTAATTAGTGTCACTTATTATTCTTTCTTTCTTTTTTTTTTCACGGTAAACGTGTAAACTAAGTATGTGTAATTCTTAAAATAGTAATGGTATTGTTTTAGAATTTTGAAATAAAAATAGAAAGGAAAATTTTCTTTAAAACATTGAACTTTAAAAGAAACAAAAACTATATATATAATTGAGGAGAGAAATCTGCTACCGCAGCATTTAATAACTTTACTTGCATCATATTTTTTGAACTTATTAACTTTAAATAATTTCACATAAATTACATAAAGAAAGCAACTAATGACAAATTTTCTCGTGCATTGTTTTATCCATCGGCTCTAGAACAAACATTAGTGTGCCGGTGTTGTGTGTGTATATATAGTATCTTCTAAATTCATCTTGTTAACAAAATTCTTTTAGTTATATGTCCCCTAAATCATAACTTCAGTTCATTTCCTCTGGATGTGTATAAAATAATACATCTCATAGACCCATAGCTAAAGTCTAAAAATGTATGAATTGAATTAAAATTGAAATTAAATTACAGAACCAAAAATGCACGAAACTTTTTTTCTTTCTTCTCACAAGGGATTAATGCTCGACGCTCTAGTTTGTCTATCGAAATTCGATGCATTCAGTCACTGGAAAAGCTAAGATATGCAAATGCATATTGTTGAGAATAACTCGTATCATTAAAAATTCTCAGTAAACTAAGCAATTGCCGTTACACACTCTTAAGGCAATTAAATGGGCACTAGAAAGCTCTTCAGTTCTCAAATAGTATAATACAAGCATATGAAACCTTTGGAATGCCTCCACTCATACATACTCATAGTCAAAATTCAAATTCAAAACTCATTATCCTATTAAATTTATCATAAATGACCTAAATGGCCAGCACCCTGCCCAGAAAAGAAAACGTAAATCTTCCCCATATATAGCAGCTTGAGTAGACTACATTCATAGAAAAAATCAGCACAAAGTTCAATTAAGTTGGCAAATAGTTACCAAAATGGAAGAAAAAAATATAAAGCACTACAGTAGCTACCAGAAGATATTGCTCGTCGGAGAGGGAGATTTCTCCTTTTCCCTTTCTTTGGCCAACACATTTGGCTCTGCTTCAAACATGGTAGCAACTTCCCTTGATTCCAAAGGTGTGTCCGAGCCACATATACAAGGGTTTGAAGGATTGGTTTCACTTTATATAGAATTATAGTTTACATACATTTAGTATGACTTTTAGTAGATGAAAATTAAACTACTTGCATGCAGATTAATTGATCAACTCACTAAACTTGTGATGCATTTGTTTTCTGATTCTAACCCTTTTGCGTGTTCAAATGTTTTAGTGATTTTATTAGGGAAATACTTGAGAGCTTCAACAAATTTGAAGGAATTGGAAAACCTTGGTTGCACCATTGTGCATGAAGTGGATGCTCATACTATGAGCGAACACCCTCTGCTCAAAACCAAATTTTTTGATCGAATTGTCTTCAATTTCCCACATGCTGGATTTGATTATCATGAGCATGAAATGTGCCAGATTGAGTAAGTTTTCATATAATAAAAATGAAAAAGAAAACAAAATGTTTATAATTACACGTTTTGACGTATCTATGTTTGACTCAGGCTTCACAAGGAGGTGGTATCTGGGTTTTTGAAGAGTGCAAGAAAAATGGTAACCCAAAATGGAGAGATTCACGTGACACACAAGAATGTTTATCCTTTTAATAACTGGGAAATAGTGAAGTTGGCAGAGAAGGCAAATTTGCAATTGGTTGAGGAGGTTCCCTTTTGCAAGTGGGACTATGTGGGTTACGTTAATAAGAGAGGATCTGGATTCAGATGTGACCAAACTTTCCCCGTCGGTGATTGTAGCACCTTCAAATTTTCCCATGCATGTGACGTGGATTCTATAGTTCTTCAGTTTGCAGAATTATAAGACTTATAATCAAAACCACATTTAAAAAAACTTCAATTATAAGAGTTGTCACCGTAAAAGATAAAAAATGAAGAAGTTTATCCATGTAAAAAAGGAAATTACTTAGGTTGTTTTAACATTTATAACAACTGATAAAAATAATTATTAATATTAAATTTAATTAATTATTGTAAATTCCAATTTATAATTTATAACAATTAACTAAAATGTAGTATCTCCATTTGAATACCGTTTATTTCATTATATATATATATATATATGTCTAATTTTAATTAAAACGAATTAGTAGTCATGTGTTAGAAAAGAGTTAAAAATGTAACTGAATAAACTATAACAATAAAATTGTCTATATCTATACACTAAACAAATAATTGAACTAAATTTAAACTTTATACTGTAAAATAGCTTCGAGACGACGTCGTTTATACGGAAAAGGAAGAGCAATCCATACAATACTCTGTTTCTTTTCCAGAAGCCTCTATTAGTTTTCGGTTCTCTCTGTTTCCTTTTCCAGAAACACTCTGTTCCTCACTAACTCTTCTTCCATTCCATCTTCCACAACTCTTCTTCTTCCTCAGCGATGTTTGTCCACAAGGTTTTGTCCCGTGTGTCCACCACCATTTCCAGGACCTCTTTTCTCTCTGCTTCGCAAAGGCCCCAACACTTCTCCAATCACTTGCATTCCCTTATTCACCAATCCCCCAGCAAGGTAATGTCCCTCACTTGCACAAAACACTTCCATTTCCCCCTTTTTAATTCTTAGGGTTTTGCCAGGGTTTTAGGGGTTTGCTCAAATTTTGATTGTTTGACCCCTCTCCACGCTTTTTGTTACCTTTTTTGCATGCTACGCTGTTTCTTACGATTCGATTTCGTTCGGGGGTTACCGGTTTCGATTCCATGTCTCAACATATATCCTAATTGGCTCTGTTTTTAAATAATCCATGTTCATGTATTTTATTTTGATTAAGGTTATGGTGGCTTGTATTTCAGAAGTTCTTTTTATGCATTAGAAAGTGTCATACCTAGCTGCTTTGACACCTCTTTTGTCGCTAATCATCTGCTTTAGCTGTTCGTTTTGAAATTAAATGTTCAGAAAACTTTTGTGAATGTCACTTTTGTGTTTAGAAAGAAAGAAAGAAATAATAGGACGAAATGTCTTGTGTCATTTGCTGCTGTTGTTTGTTCTATTTAGCCAGGGTTTTTATCAGGTGCTGTATTTCATTGCGTTAAGGAAGGTTTAATTACATATCTTCTTTTATTCAGCTTGTTAATTTTCATTAGTGCCGAGTATAAAGGTTTTAAAAATTGCTTTCTCTTTGACATTTGTTTTTGGTGGTTGACCATTTTTTAATGAGTCATTCTTTAGTCAATTTCTAAAGAAAAAGTCATGGTAAATGTAACACTGATTTTTTACATCGTCATCCAATCATAGACCAGTCATATATGACAAGTGAATAGATTTTGACAAAAATTACTTTGAAAGTCATACCAATTATGATTTTTTACTGGTTACCATTGGAATCTTTTTATACTGTCAGGGTATTGAAATTGAACTTATAAATGTAGCCTGTTTATTTCTTATGTAGAAGCACTGCTTGAGATTTTTTCTTAAAATATTTTTCCTCTTATTCTTGATCATTTTCTTAAAATATTTTTCTGAAGGATAAGTTGTTTTAAATTCCTTTCATATACGAAGGATTAATAGTTCCTCCAATTTTTTTGTTTTTTGGTAGAAGATATTATGAAAATTGATCATATGGTCATTATCATTAGTCTATACCCTAGGATTCATTATCTCATAAATTTTTTTATTGAGTGAATTTTAATGATACATTTTAAAATTCTCAAAAAGTTCCGCACATGCTTTCTAATGATCCAGTTGATTCCTGTTGAAGTCAATGTGTCACTGCTAAGGATAAATTCATTATCAACTCCGCGATTTGGGTTTTCTTCATCAGCTTCAAGTGAAACTAATGACAAGGAAAAAGGGAAGAATATGGATGTTGGAGATTCTGAAAATGTTAACCCTGATAAAGCAAACGTAGAGGCCAAGAATTTTGAACAGGCCGGACAAGCTAAATCTGCGGATAAAACAGAGGAATCAAATTCTCAATCTCAGACTGTAAAAGGAAGGAAGAGAGGTTTTAAACGAACAGCATTTTCTGATTCAGATTCAGATTCAGAGAGTGAATGTGATCTATCCAAGGATGATTTAATTAAACTTGTTGCTGAGAAAGAAGAACTTTTGAAGTTAAAGCACAAGGAGATTGAACAAATGCAGGATAAAGTTTTGCGTACTTATGCAGATATGGAGAATATCATGGAAAGGGCAAGACGTGAAGCAGATAATTCGAAAAAGTTTGCTATACAGGTCTAAGTCTGAACCCTTTTGTCTCAAATAATTTCCTCTTCAACTGAGTGTTGAGTGGTTTAAATATGATGTAGAATTTTGCAAAGAGTTTACTAGATGTTGCGGACAATTTGGGAAGAGCTTCCTCAGTTGTAAAGGAAAGTTTTTCAAATATTGATACACCTAGTGACTCTGCTGAAGCGGTAAAACTTCTGAAAACACTTCTGCAAGGCGTTGAAATGACCGAGAAACAATTGTCAGAGGTAGAATGTTCTACTTTATGCTGTATCTATTTAAATTCAAAAGTCACAGCCTATTGTTCTGTGTTTTCTTTCTTCTCATTTTTGTATTTAAGATTTATTCCCCATTCCTTTTCGGCTATCTTCTTAGTTCCTTATTTAAATACTTTTGTTTAGTAATGATAGTGGAATGATGGTTAATGGGGTGATGTGAGGGTAGAGTGATTTGGTGGGACCAAGTGAGGAGGCTTTAGGCTAAAGTTGGTGACCTTCGTTGTTCAGGTGCTGTGAGATTAAGGGCTTGTTTTATGTTTTGGTTTTGAATGGCCAATTTTATTTTTAAAAATCATAATCATGTTGGAAATCATTTTCTTATTCAAATTTCTTTTAATATTTTTGTGAATCATTATATAAAAAATAGCCGTATATTGAAACTCTGGAAGCACTTCATTTAATGGTCGCTAGATTGTAAATAGGATATTTAGTTTACTTGCTGAATTTTGATTTAGTTTACTTGCTGAATTTTGATTTAGTTTATGGGTTTCTAAGAACTAGGGAATTTGGTAAAAACTTTATCACCTTCCCGTGCCATCTGATAAACAAAATGTGAAATAACATGTTTACTCTATATGGTGCGGGGTAGAATAGAGTTTCAAAGCTACAAATGCTTGGAAAACAAAGCTTACGTAGTATTAAGAACACTAAATATTTTTGACTCCTTGCTGGATTGGCTTTCATAAGTATTCTTTAATTTTTGACTCCTAGCTACAAAGTTGTTTGATAACGGTTACAGGAAAAACTCTCTTAGAAAGGATATATTGTATGCACACTTTTGATAGAGAACTAACCTTCACTTGGTGAAGATATGACAGTATGTTTCTCTCGAAGACTAGATGGTCTAATTGACAGGCAAGCTTATACTAATTTAGGTTCTTATGGGATTTTTTACGAAGACTCTTTTTGCATGCAAGATGTTGTATTTTTTATGTTCGTGGTCTTTGGTCTTTTATAGGCTTCTTCAAAGTATCCGTTGAAGAATCTGTTCAATATTTTATTGTGATTATTGACGCAAATCTTATCGCGATCTTTGATTTTGTTCAACATTTTGCTTTGCTAATCTTTGATTTTATCCAATATTCTGCTTTGCTAATATTTTACTTGACGATATTTCTTATAAACATCAAGAATGGAAAATAAAGAGCATATCTTAAAACATATTTTAATTAGCTATTTAGAACTTAATACTTAGTCTATGGATCATCCACTATGTTTGTGTAGACTGTTTTAGACTAGACGATCCGGGACAACAAACTGTTTTCTTACACAAGTTATAACTTTCAAGAATATTGCAAAAAGATTTTGCCGCTTGTATTTCACAGTAGATTATTGGGTGCTTGAAATAATAAATCTTTGTGGACAGCAAATTGCTTTAGGCTTCTGCCTACTATAAAGCTAACTGCTACTGCTTACAGGTACTTAAAAAGTTTGGTGTAGAAAAATTTGATCCTACGAATGAGCCCTTTGATCCTCACAGACATAATGCCGTCTTCCAAATCCCTGATGGTTCTAAGCCTCCAGGAACCATTGCAGCTGTTCTGAAGGTAATGTACATGATTTTTAGGAATGGCTATGATTTGCTTTTTCCTATTTTATAATTTCGTTTTGACCCTTAAATCTGTTGATACGACGTGTTATTTGGGGTCTATGAAGCATGGGTAGTAAAAGGTTGTAGGCATATCTGTATCCTTCATAGTTGATACTATTACTCTTATGATTATGCCGCATTTATACTTCTGTTGTTTCTGTATCTTTTCTACTTGAAAAGTCTGAGATACAAATGAATGTTATAATTGACAGTGGAGCTTATGGTTGTGTTTGCAGGCAGGATATATGCTTTATGATCGTGTTATTCGCCCTGCGGAAGTTGGTGTGACGCAAGCAGTGGAGGATGAAGAGAATAACGGAAAAGATAGCATAGCTGATAAGGGTTCATAGGAAAGTGATTCCAGTGCCTTCTACTCAGTATCATTCATATGTTCATTCAAATTTGTATCTCCGGAAGCTTTGTAATCTTTCCTTCACATTACTATTTTCCATCCCTTCTACAAGCCTGCAATAATATACATTCTTTTCAACTAGTTAGCAAGTTTTTGTCATCAAAAAGGGGCACGGCAAATAGTATTAAATCAATTTCATTTCTTATAACATGTAGTTCATAATTTTTTTTAATACGTAAGTGACCCTTTTTCTAAATTTATTTAGATAATTTATTTTCTTTATTTGTTTTTGGGCGAGTTTTCATTATGTTGATGTAAATAGACGGGAGTTATCATTTTCTGGCAACAAAGCCATCACTGATCCCCTTTTGAGAACTTCAATTTTTTTTTTCTTACATTCTCATATAATATAAGAATCTGAATTAATATTACAAAAATAAAATAGATTATGAAGAAATTTTTGGCAAATTGTCAATCCATCCGTCATAATTAATAAAAGATGCTAAAGAAAATTCTTCCATCTCCGAATCATTTAGTTTCTTCAACCATGAAACACGTTCTGAAGTATCAGCTCCTGGTCCTTTACAGTCAATTTCAGCATAAATGAGTCTATTTCTGCAATAATTTAGTTACAAATGAATAAAAAGTAAAAATAAATGCTTAAAATAATATAAAATATCAGTGTAAACCTAAAATACTTCTTTCTTTTAATAAAAGCACGAAATTATAAAAAGATTATGATATTTTCACATCCTTATGTGTCATTATACTTATTTGACACTATTACATGTGAAAAAAATAATTTTTTAATACACCTATTATACTACATTCATATTTGTTGTTTTTTCACTTAGGTTTGAAAAGTATTTATTTTTTCAAAATGAGAGGAAATATGAACACATGAGGTTTTTATTTTTCATATGTTAGATAGATTCAAAAGTATTTTATCAGCAAATTATGAAAGCAACATGTAGTATAAGGTTCCTGTTTTTTTATATTTGTAACATGAGTTCAAAAGTCTTTTAACAAATCACATATCAAAACAGAGTAAACTACCTAGACGTGGATGTCATACATTTTTAAAAAGTTTTATAATTTTTTGGAAGTACTTATCAAAATAGAGAAATCACTTGAACACGACTCTCATATATTTTAAAAGAACTTCATAATTAAGTAAGTCTCATAATTTATTGAAATATTTTTTTTTTATCTTCTCATAATGTCAAATGAGAATATTTCTAAAAACGGTGTCTAACATATCATTTTTTATGATAAAAACACTTTTCATAGCCCAGCTTTAAGACATGTATCCATTTAAACTTACTCATTGCCCACATAATGCCAAGCATTCCATCCTTGAGGAGTTACAACGGAAGAAAAATATGTTTCATGAAATATGACTCTTGAATAAGGACCCCATGCTCTACCCAAGTTCACTTCACCATTTCCGGTAAGGAAACCTCCTTCAAATACAAAACCATCTAGGTCATCTGATGAACTTCGTCCTTGAGCTGTGACAAAGCCTTTTGATTTTGGAGATCTCCCAACAGCATTGATCCAACAGTTCTACAAGTAAAAAAATAAAAATAAACACAAAAAACGAATGTTGACCTACCTCGTAGAAAGATTGTCCACTTCCATATATGTAAAATGAATTTGAAAATATGATTTACCTCATAGTAAGATTGTCCACTACCATATATAAAGTCCATTTCACCTTGAATGTAACAATCTTTGAAGTAATGGCGTCCATATTGATCATATAAAGTGTCTTGATAACCTACAAAACTACAATTACAGAAAAAATATTTATCTCCATGCAGTCTTGCAGCATTTGCTGGTTCGATTTCGCTTCCCATATCGTAAGATTTGTATCTTCTAATGGCCACATTATATGAGTTCTGTAGACACATAAAACAATAAATTAGAGAAAAAGAATATTGAAAAACTATGAAGATGGTTGCTCTATGATTTATTTACATGTTCACCTTGAAAGTAATGCCACTTGCAACCACGTTGGATGATAAAGAAGTAAACGTAGAGTTGTTGTTTATTGATCGATGGTCTGAGTAACTAATGGTTGTCGTCGAATTACCCTCTCCTTCTAAAATTATACATGGCTTTTCTTTCGGAATAGTAACCCTTTCTCTGCATAATTACAAAATGGGAATAACTAACTATACATGATTAATTATATTATAGAAAAGAAAAATCACAATAAGATAGTTTTTTCGACAATGATAATGTCAAAGTTAGTACCACAAGTACAAAATTGAGATTGGATACAAATAGAATTGCTTACTAGAGCCATACTGTTAAGGTGCTAGGGTTGCTAAGACAAAAGTCAATGGACACTATAGGCATGGTAGAGAAACCCTAACCCAATTTAATTGAAAGAGTAATCAATTAAAATATAAATAAAAATTAAGCTAAATGAAATCATGTATGAAATACTCTGTATTTTCATAACAAAAATCTTGTTTGTGATTAAACGTGTCATGTTATAAGTATATAATCTGAACTTACATGTATAAGCCAGCTTGTATATGAATCTTGACCCATTGATCATTGTTATCTTTTACAGAATCAATGGCCTCTTGAACTGTTCTAAATGCTGCTTCGTCTTCTTTACCAACAATGATCGTTTGAGTAACATTCTGTCCACCACAGTCTGTGGCTTTACCAAGACAAATGAACCAACAAATGAACAAGATCAGAAGAAAACTCATCGTTCCAGATAACAGTTTGATAATAAAATACTGCAAACACAGACATATATATTAAATATATGGTAATATAAACTATATAATTAAAATATTAGATATATCTCAGTTCTTTTTCTATAACTTTGACGAAAATATTTAATTCATTAGTTACCACGTTAATTATTTTAAATATTTGAAATTAATTTCCAGTCACCATTAATAACTGTCCTAATAAAATGTTAACTATCATAGTGCATTTATCTGAAAGATGTAAGTGGATTAATGGATCTCAGCGGTTACAACATTTAAGAGAATACAATGTTAATTAAATACATTAATTATTAATTCTGCTATTGAAAAAAATTATAACTTTTAAAAGTGATACAAATTAAAATTTGAAGTTATATTTAAATATAAAACTTACAAATTTAATTATTGAGTTGTTGATTTTTTTAAACTTTGTTCGTTTCTATGTCTTGGCATCTATTGCTAAATATACACTTTATTGAGGAAACTGTTATTTACCGTCTATGCTAATGTATATGCTGAAGTATTTTTAATTTTGGAGTCTTCATCCTAAATTATTATTATTGATTTTATTGTGTAATATTTTGTTGAGGATTTATGATATAAATGTATTTTGATAATAATATGAATATTTTTTATGATTAAGAGCTTGTCTAATTATTATAAAATATCAGTTTTGTGAATATTGTTAGATCTTTTACATAATTTTAATCTCATCTTCATGAGATAAATTATGTTAAGAACATTATTCTACTATACTATTATTCGATTAAGATTTATATTAATAATAAATTTATCTTTTGGTTTACCTACTTTTAATTGGTAATGATTTGTTATTCTTAAGATTTTTAATATCTTCTCGATATTAAATTTAAGGATCAATATAATATTATGATTAAAAATTATGGTTAATTATATTTTTAAGAATTTTAGTATCTTTTTGAAATTAGTTTTAAAAAAATATTACCATAAAAAGTTCAATAATCTCTGTAAGAATATATAATATTATTAATATGTTCTATTTCAGTTTTTTCCATATGGCAAATTATGAAGTTATGAAGACTATCAAGTTATGAAGATTATATAACAATCTAATGTATGGATGCTTTTTAAGAAAAGAGAGAAGAAACAAAATTTCCAACTACTATCTACCGCAACCAGTTGTTTTAAAAATTGGACAATAAAATGTTATTCGATTGAACGGTAACTTTTATTAAAAGTTCCTCACACATAGTCCTTCGTTCTTCAATCAAGATGTTGTAGTTTTGTGTTCGTGGTCTTTGCTCTTTCAAAGTATCCGTTGAAGAATCTGTTTAATATTTTATTGCGTTTATTGACGTAAATCTTGTCGCGCCTTTGATTTTGTCCAATGTTCTGGTTTGCTAATATTTTACTTTACGATATTTGTTATAAACATCAAGAATGGAAAATAAAAAACATATCTTACTTTAAATATTTTAATTAGCTATTTAGAACTTAACCTTATTTATTATAATCAAAACACTTCCACTAAGTTTTTGTAGACTTTTTTAGACTAGACGATCCGGGATTAACAAAATGTTCTTACACAAGTTACAACTTTCAAAATATTGCAAAAAGTTTTTGCCACTTGTATTTCACAGTAGATTATTGTGTGTTGAAATAATAAATCTGTGGACTGCAAATTGCTTTAGGCTTCAGCCTACTATAAAGCTAACTGCCACTGCTTACAGGTACTTAAAAAGTTTGGTTAATTTGCTTTTTCCTATTTTATAATTTCGTTTTGACCCTTAAAAACTTGAGTTCCCAGGTCGTTCATGTTTTAAAAGTATAAAAATATTACAATAATAGAACTTCACTTTTACTTATATAAAGTATAAAATATGGTTCATATGAGAAACCGTATAAGAATCTCAGCTTAATATTACAAAAATAAAATAAATTATGAAGATAATTTTGGTAAATTGTCAATCCATCCATCATAATTAATAAAAGATGTTAAAGAAAATTTTTCTATTTCTGGAATATTTAATTTCTTCACTGAAACTATGAAACACGTTTTGAAGTATCAACTCCTGATCCTTTACAGTCAATATAAGTAAATTTACTCCTGCAATAATTTAGTCACAAATAAATCAAAAATAAAAATAAATGCTTAAAATAATATAAAATATCAGTAGTAGTACACTTGTTATTTTAGGATTGATGATTATTAATTGTTTATATTTTTAATAACATGAATACATAATATCTATATATGCACAATCATTATATATGTTTTTACATGTGGATTGAAATATTTATGTCATAGATTTTCTAATAAGAGAAGGTATTACCATAGCTTATATGACATAAAAAGATAATCTAAGTGTCATTGCATTGTACTAGGTGATTATTATCCTTTTGTAAGATTTAAGTTTTATTGAAAGAAAAAAAATTAAAGGAATAAATAATAAAAGGTTATATATATATATATATATATATATATATATAT
>Ga0099825_1005974_pt1 | contig 15416 bp, 8 predicted proteins | sample SiratroredBW_FD_76838 | JGI IMG/M metagenome (GOLD analysis project Ga0099825, IMG submission 76838) | Root nodule microbial communities of legume samples collected from California, USA - Siratro red BW | ecosystem: Host-associated > Plants > Roots > Nodule | place: USA: California | collected... | reverse complement strand
CCAAATTAACTACTCTAATCAACAATATCACTCACAAATTACTAATAAACATCAATAATTGCTTACTTAGGACTTGTTTGAAGCTTTAATTTAAGATTTGGACGGCGTTGATGACATGGTGGATGACGTATGAGAGTTATAGAGGTGAAGGAGATAGAGGGTAATATTGACTTTTCCAATTTTAAGGTAAGGATATATGTGTAATTCATATTCACTATAGAGGTGTAGGAAGATGGTATTGGGGTGGAGGAAGAATTCATCCTTAATATGGTATCAAAGTCTATACTAAAAAGGTTGTTGGGCCTATCGGGCCACCTACTATGAGGATGTTATCAAACCATCCTTACATAGTCTCAAAGAAGAATGTGTTGAAAATATCATATTTATTAGAGATGAGACCTTTCAATAATTTATAAAATAAGTACAAATGTCACATTACATGTTTGTTTTGTAAGGTTAAGTTATAAGCTTAAAGTCTATTTCTAATAAAACATTAAACTATCTTTCTCTCTTACATTAAAGCATGAAAATTAATATATTTAAGTTAATATTGTTAACATAATTATTTCTCTATTTCGGTATATGATATTTTGTTTACTCTAATATGTTGTCATTATTATTAATTAATTAATGCAAGAGAAGTAAGTAACTGCACGAGAAGAAATAGTTTATGTTATTTCTTGCCCTGGCATGCTTGCTTCAATCATATCACTATCCCTGGGTGAACTTACCTTATTTCTCAATTGATTGTATAATATTATGCAAAAATTATTTTCAACCTAATATATATATTTTTTTTATCACGGATGAGTTTCATAAATCAAATATAACGGAATTTATTAAGTTTTAATATTTGCTTAAAATTGTTTACCGTATTAAATAAATAATATAAACTAAATTTTTATTTCTATTCAAGTGAAAAAAGATGTTTTACGTTAAGATTTTTATCATTAAAAATTTATAAATAGTTCATGTGAAGGTGTATTTCCGCATTCCACAACTTAGTAAATTATATATATTTTTTAATTTATAATTACTTAATGCTCATGTTTACATAATAATTTCTCAGTTTTTTAATATTATTTACTTGTCAAATATTATCAATCAATTATTTAAATATATTTTTTAATATATAAGAGTATCTTCATTGCTCTATTAACTGTAAGATCTTAAATATTTTCATTTTCAATTTCACAGTGTTACATGATTTTGAAAACTTTTTTAGAATTTTTACTCCAATGTAATGGTTTTATAAGACTCACACCTTTATTGATGCTTTATTTGACTATTGGAAAAATATATGTTTTCAAGACAAAAAATAATTTCTTTATTCATATGACCTCGGATGTTATTTAAAATCATCAGCCTTATTTATTATTCATATTTTAATAGAAAAATATTATAAAATCTTAATCTTAATCTTAATCTTATAATTTAGGGTATAACCCTTATAATTTAGGGTATAACCCTTATTAAGGTTGATAATCACTATATTTGATTAATATGTAATTTAAGATTAAATTTGATGACATTCTTAGGTTTTTCAAATTTCAAATAATATCTCTAGTATTTTATTCTATACTATTTTTAGAGGGAATAGTTGCATTCCACTATATTCCTTCCCCATTCGTTGTCATTCTTCTTCACCTTATTTCCTACCCTGAAATTGTGCTAAAGACTTCTTCATCTCTTAAAGACCTCTTCAATTGAAGTAATAGCAATATGCAGTTAATTTATTTTGTTAAGATTAAACAATCCTATCATCTTCCTCAGCTTTTGAAAAGCTTCAAGTCTCATGACTTTAGTCATCAAATTTGCAATCTAATCCTGGGTTTTACAATGTACCAACTTAACTTCTCCACCCTCTCTAAGATATCTTGATAAATGGTATCTTGATAAATGGTACATTGACTCTTGTAAATACGACTAAGCTTGTTTTGATGAATACACAAAATTAAGCACACACTAAACATTATATTGAACTCTGTAGTTGTAAGATACATTAAACTTTCAACAATTTGCTTACTTAGGAGTAGTTTCCGGTCAAATAAATGCAATTAAATGCAGTATTAGGAAGTGTCTCCTAGGTCATCTCCAAAGGACCTAGTTCATGTCAAAGGATTAAATACAGAAAGAGAAAGGGAGGGGGTTTCATGGAATAATCAAAATTAATAAAATAAAAAAAAACCAACAAAACCGAATTAGATTTCCTTAACCGAATTAGATTATCCTCTTGATTAGATTGTAGTCCGCTTATCACACGATACAGAAATTCATGCTTAACTTATTAAACCCTAATTCCAACCCGAATTAATTAACTAAGCGAGAATTAACACGAGTTTTTCTTATGCAAATTAAGCATTCACATACATCATTCATTCCATCCCAACAACTCGTGACTCACTCCATCAAGCATGAACAGAGACACAAAATTCATATTAACTAAAACATTAAGCATGGACCAGTAAAAGCATTAAGCACATAAATAAAATGATAAAGAGTAAAGAGACAAAGAGAGAAAAAATAACACAACAACAACCTCAAAGCTTCATTGCAATCTGAATCGAAAGGATAATTAACCTTATAAATTAGCCTTCCATTAAATTCGAATAAAGAAAACGAAGATTAAACGAAGTTTACCTCGTTTTTCCTTTAGTATGTGCACATGTGTTATACAACCCCAAACTCGAAAATGTTCTACTAAAGGTTTGACTCTACTTTAAGCTTCCTAAGGAGTGATGTTCTTAGCAAGTATTAGATGTAAATTCAACAAGTAGAATGTCAAAGTCACAACTTCAACCCCTTGAGAACCCTTTTAGAAAAGAGCATGTAACATACCATATTCATCATTATTTTTGTTTTGTGTTTTGCTACCCCTCTTTGGTGTGAGATATATGTTGTACTACATTGTCTCTTTATTCTCTCTTCCAAAAAAATGATTTGAAAATGAGAAAATTGAACTCCCCTCCTTTGTTTATCCATAAACACTTCGTAGATGCCTCGACTTCCTTTTTCACTAGTTTCTTATAAGTTTTGAAACACTCCAAGGCTTCTAATTTAAAAAAAAAATAATAATAATAAGAAAATCTAATGAAACCTTATGACTATAGTCATCAATGAAGCACGAAAGATATCTTTTTTCGACTATGTGATATAGGCTATTGGTTTGAAAATATCTACATGTATGAGTTTCAATATATTATTAGCACATTAATCACATTTCTTTGGTGGAGTTTTTATCGAATTGTGACGCTTAAGTTATTTTGCTCTTATTTAGACAGAATTGCACTTTAACTATATTTATAACTTTTAGCCTAGTGGTAAACGCTCTATCCAACAATTGATATTAGAGTTAAGGTCATGAGTTTAATTCCTAATGGATAAATGTTAGGGGGAGATTGTTGTAGGTTGCATCAATTGTCCTATGAGATGTTAAACAAAGGTTAGGTGGGTCAAGTCATAATCAAAGAGTTTGATTCCTAGTGGGCAATTGTTAAGCCAAGATTGTTGCAAGTGACATCAATTGAATCATGATGTTTGTGTAGTTTCATTCTTAGCTAGAAGGAGTTACACTTTAAGTATCTGTTATACCTTTGAGTATAAATAATCCAACGAAAATAATATTTTCCTAAGAAAAATTTGAGACTTCAAATTAAGATAGCTCACACACCATTTTCTTTATTTGTGGTCTCTTCAATCTCCTATCACTTAAGTGTCCATAGCTTTGATGCCAAAGGTAAAGTTAGATCCAACGACGCATGCAAACATTCTTCAAAAGAAACACTAATGTTGAATATTTATAATAAATCTTTTCCATAGATGACGGATATTGCATATCCCATTATTTATGAGAATGACAAACCATTTTTCCACAACTGCCTCATACTTAAAAAGTTGTTTGGAAGCTGAAGCATATAATATACATTTTGCATAAAAAAAAAGTGATGTCATTTGATGCGGGAGCATATGCCAAATAAGGGTATTTTAGGCATTTAATGATACTTTAGGTATTTTTACAAGTCCCACATGGAATAGATAGAAAAGTTTCCCCTCCCCCTATTATTATAAATATGTACTCATGTAATCCTTTTGCTACAAGTTGAATGAATAGTGATTTCCATAATAAGCTTTGTGTTTATTCCCTCTAAGCTCTTTATTTTAAGAGTAAGATGTAGTTATATCCTTGGCTTAGCCAACCAAGGTAGGTTCTTGGCTATTCTTACCATAGTGGGGTTATTAACCTCGCCACGATTAGTGATCCAAATGATGTTCCGGTGTCATCGTTAATCACCAATCTTACACTACCTTTTCTAACTATAAAAATTTGAGTTATTTCCATACTTAACATAATGCTTATGTTCTACCATGTTAGATTGAGAAGATTATTCATTTTGGCTTCGTTTTCTTCTACAAAAGGCCATCAAAAGAAGGTTTTTTTTTTTCTTCATTTAATTATGCCTAACTTGACTATTTGTTCCATTTAGGAATTCATATTGAAAATGCCCCAAATTGTAACACTCAAAATACTTCATTATGGCCTTTTAGAGAAAGATGGTCTCCTAGCTAAATTGCAACTTAATTACATGTACCAGGTCTAGTTGGAGCTTTAATACCATATTGAAAGGAATAACAAAAGTATATAGAACTTGTAAATTGATTGATATTTTATTGTATCAAAGGTGTTTTTTGTTATATAGCTTTTACAAAACAACAACAAAGACCTCTTCATCTCCTAGTTTACTTATATAATAGTAGCAACAAGTTATCATTTACTCTAATATCAAAAACCTCTTCAATCCAAAAGAAAGACAAACAACAATATTTCTATTATCTAACAGTTATGTATTATCAATGTGATTCTGCAGATTGGAAATGAGACCAATACTCCTTCACAAGTTGCTTGAACAATGATCCTTCTTTCATCATCAATCTCGTTGGTTCATCATACTCCACCAACCTTCCTGTTAAAAAGAAGTAAAAAATAAAAAAAAATCACATTATTCTAATAGAAAATTTGTAACTGTGAAAATTAAGTACCCCATATTTTACAATGTGTCTAAATCAACTACCCCATTGTTTATCACATTACCCTTTAACTAGTGAATGCAACTAAACCATATGCCAAACAACAAGCCTATGCAATGAATGGTGTGTGCCAAACCAATTATTATGGGTAATTCTAGTTAGGAATCTATAAAATCAACTATTTGTATTATTTAACTTGGCCTCATGGTTGGAAAAGTTTAGTTTGATATTAACATAAGAAAATGGGAATGGACTTGTGGATAGTTTGATAAAGGTTTATTACAGAGCATAACAAAGGGTTGTCTACATCCAATTTACCATCACTGATTGAAAGAACCATGGTGCAATCCATCACAGTTGGTATCCTGTGTGCTACTGTGATCACTGTGCAATCTGCAAACTCAGTCCTAATTGTTTTTTGTAGAATCAAATCAGTTGCATTGTCAATTGATGCAGTTGCTTCATCCAACACCAGTATCCTACTTCTCCTTAAAAGTGCACGCCCCAAACAAAATAATTGCCTTTGTCCCATGCTCCAGTTTGATCCATCTTCAACAACTGCATAACAATATTTTACTAGTTGTTATTAACTAGGAAACTACTTGTGACATAATTACCATCAATATTTCACAAAACGTTTTACGACCACAAGTTCCCAGAACATCATGAATCGTGAGAGAACCCAACTGAAATTTCAAACCTTGATTACCATAATGTAGGCAATGTACCTGGTGAGTTTAGGCCTGCAAATTTTTCTTGGACAACTTCTCGTAACTGACACTTCCCAAGAACCTTCATATTGACAAACAATTAGGTTCCACTTGCAAAGTTGAGCACAAATTAACAGAATGTGGATGGTTTTACCTCCCATATCTCGTGATCAGAGTATTGAGATAAAGGGTCCAAATTGTATCTAACAGTCCCATTGAAAAGAGTAGGATCCTGAGGTATAACACCAAAACGTGACCTCAAATCATGAAGGCCAATAGAAGATATGTCTATGTCATCAACCACAATTTTTCCACCTGCTGGCTCCACAAGACGAAATAATGCACTGATGAGAGTGGACTTCCCACTTCCTGTTCTTCCAACAATTCCAATCTTGTGCCCGGCTTTGAATGTGCAGGTGATTCCATGGAGTATAAGGGGTCCTTCAGGCCTGTATCGTACCTGTCTTGGTATAAACAAGCAAATTATATATGCATATCATCTCATGTTTGAATATTAATATTCACATTTTAAGTATGTGCCAATTACCTGCAAGTCATTTAGTTCTACTTTACCAGCAACTGGCCAATTTGAAGGAGGACGATTTCCTTCTATTACTGCTGGTGCCTCACTTGGTATATGCATATACTGATTTAGTCTCTCTACAGAAATTATGTAATTTGCTAGATTGCATTGACTTTGAATTGAAAATACTAGTTGAGCATTTAGTGAAAGGCCATAAGAGAGAGCCATGCCAATGAATCCTAGAACAAAGGATATTTAAAATCAATAAACTTGCACCAAGAGAGATACTGCTACTGTTTGATGATAAAAGAAAAATACTATGAAGATAATTGCAATGCTAAAAACCATGATATTTCACATGTAACGTGACCGAAGTCTCACCAGAGCTGAAAGTCCCTGGTGGAAGTGTAACCATGCATAGTGCTGTGGAGGAAAGAAGTACTGCACTAACTATTTCTAATCTCTGGATTAGCCACTCATTTGAGGCAAAACTATGGAAGAAGGGACTGGCATTGATGTCAATTAGATCAAGATTCTTCTCAAAGAAACGATCTTCTTCTTCAAAGGCCCTTATTGTCACAACTCCAGCAGTAGTTTCAGCTACATGATTAGCTACGAAGGACTTTGTTGTGCCATTCATCCGCATCACTTCTTTTGCAGTGGAAAAATAGTATCTCTAGTTTTACAAAAGAAACACTTTGTTTAGTTTCAAAACATGGATATCTGATATTCTATATGTACTAAAAGATCAACAAAAAGTTACAAAAACAAAAAGCTAAAGAACATTTTTCAAAGAAGAACTTGTAATTACCTGCAAGCGTATTGCAATGTAAACCATCGGTACAGCGATAAACAAGATTTGCCAAGTGATAATTGATAAAACTGCGAGGTTAGTATAGAAGTTTGTAGTGCCTCCCACAGTATAAGCAATAATAAAAGGGATATCAATATCCATAATGCTTAGATCTGATGAGACCTGCATAGGAAATGAGTATCAAAATATTATTACGATTCATAGCAGGGAAAGAAATTATTTAATATACATACCCGACTAAGTATTCTTCCCAATGGTGTAGAGTCATAAAAGGACATTGGTGCACAAAAAAGGGAGTTCATTAACTGTAAAAATAGATGTGTTGATGATTGAATACCCAAGGCAACTAGAAGTAGAGTTCTGATCAGCAAGAAAACAGTAGAAACAACCCCTATCATGAAGTAAACAACAATCAGCCGCAATGTGCTAACTTGGTAATTGTCAACATTAGCAGCCATCCATGAGTTTTGCAATATCTGGCAAATGACAAACAAGAGGTGACAAAGAGAAGTCACAAAGAAGTATATATAGCCTTTTTTCTGATTCAAATACTGAATGTAAGGCTTCAACCCCGTGTCTCCTATCTCTCTCTCCTCTTCCTTTATTAACTGATTTCCATTTGTGGCTTTTACTTGCTTCTCCTTGAAAGCTTGTGTAATCTCTATGGCAGATATTAAAGGCCTCTTGGAAGAAGAAACATTCGTAGGCTTCTCAGAACCAGCAGTTTTCTTGTGAGCATTAACAAGATCTTGGAATTCTTGGCTTGAGGACAACAAATGATGATAAGGAGCAGATTCTAGGATTTCCCCATTTGACATTAACTGAGGAAAAGAAAAAAACAAAAAAAAGAACTTCAGCCTACAAGTAAAAGCAAGATAAATGAGAAGGTTATGGAGCCTAATAATTACAAAAATGAAATCAGTTACTTCCAATTCATTAGTAATTTACTATCACTAGTTATGTGCATGAAACAGAGAAAGAAGAACTATAGCATAACCAAGTCCTGATTTTAATGAATTACCAAAACAGAATCAAAAGCTGGTAGAAAGTCAACTTGGTGAGTCACGAGTAAAACAGTTTTCTCCTTGAGACCATCCATGATGTATTCCTGCCAAGTTTAAAAACCATATTTGAATGAAGAATGTCACATAAAACATAATTGTAGTATGTGAAGTAAGGAAGATGAAATTACATTAAACAGACTTGTGGCAGTATGTGCATCAACAGCACTAAATGGATCATCCAAGAGATATACATCAGCATTCTGATAAAGAGCACGCGCAAGTTGAATTCGCTGCTTCTGGCCTCCACTCAAGTTAACTCCTCTCTCACCTATTTGAGTGAGGTCTCCGTGGGGAAACAGCTCCAAATCCTTTAGTAGTGATGATCTGCGAAGTGTTTCTTGATATCTATGAGCATCCAAATTTGATCCAAACAAAATATTTTCTCGTACAGTGCCTGTCTGAATCCATGCTGTTTGAGAAACATATGCAAACTTTCCATAAACTTCAATCTGTAATTCAATAGAGAGAATTAAACACCTATTAATATTACATCTGAAAAGAAGAATAAGAAAAAAGAAAAAACAGTACTCGGTATAGTGAGTTGAATTCATATATGCTAAATATAACTATTAATTATGAAGTAGAAATGTCATCAACATTATAGCAAAGAATAGTACCCCAAGATTTAATAGTGTGTTCTATAATATAGGAGCATAAAAGGAATAAAATCTTACAGTTCCTTTTATCATAGGAACCTCTCCAAGAATTGTAGCTAAGAGGGTTGATTTGCCTGAGCCAACTTCTCCACAAATAGCAAACTTTTGCCCGTGTCTAATCTCCAAGTTTATGTTCCTTAGTGTTGACTTTGATACATTACCTTCCCATGAAAAGTCAGCAGATTTGATTGTAATTGACCCATTACTGCCATCAAAACTTTTATTCCTGAAATTTGCACTTCGCAATTCAGGTGCATTAAGGAATTGAACAATCCGGGCAAATGCTACTTTTGCTTGAATGACCACCCCAATAACATCTGGGATGGCTGTAATTGGCTCCTGCACAAGACGTATAGTCGCCACAAATGTGAAAAGATTATTTGCGTGCAAAGGAATATTCAAGAAATAACATGTCCCAAAAGAAGCAGCGGAGACCAAAATTGGTGAGCTCCAAAACAGAAAGATATTGTAAGCCTTTCTCAATTGCACTGAACGCAAAACATTCAGTTCCAAATTTCTTAGTCCTTCTATAGCATTTTTAAAATGAGTTTCCCATGCATACAGCTTCAGGACTTTCATATTTGTAAGAGCCTCAGAACTCGCCTTCAATCGCTTATCTTGTGCCACCATGAGTTCGCTCTGAAACTTTTGCTGCAACTTTGCCAGTGGAGCGTTGCAAAGCACAGTGAGGACTATCACTACCAAGGAGGCTATTGTTGCTATCCCAATAGCATGAAAAAGTATTACTAAAGCAATACATATTTGGAGGCTTGTTGTCCATGACTGGTGAAACCAATATGGAAATTCTCCAATTCTGTAAGCATCTACAGTCACATAATTCATTATCTCACCACTCGAGTGTGTCAATCTAGCTGCACTAGACAACCTCAATATTTTTTTATAAATTGCTGCAGTAAGCAATGATCTAACTTTCATTCCAACAAGCCTGCTTCGGAAATACCACTGCCTTTGGGACAGAGACTCTATGATCTTTATAATGAAAAGTGAGACGACCAATACATAACCCTCATATTTGAAACTTCCATTACCCTCAGAAACCAATATAAAAGCATTCAGAAGAACAGGACCAGTTGACAAGGTGAGTACCTTGAGCAAAGCAAAGAATCCAGTCATCAAAATCTCTCTCCTGTGGCACCAAACTATGGTCCACAAAACTGCTGACTGTGATAGTGGTTCTTTTCCTTTTTCCCTGTTCAAACGTTCTAAAAATGAAAAATAGCAACTTTCTGTTCGATCTGATTCTCGCAACTTCGGGATATCCTCATCCTGAAGAGTTTTCTCTTGACCCCTTTTCATCAATGGATTCAACCACCAAAATGACATCTTACTAAGGAATCCAGCTTTGGCAAATGGAGTCACAAAATTATCTTGATCAGCTTCACTGAATTGACCATTCAAAGGCTCGTAAAGGCCTTCATCAATTTCTCTCTCGGAGTCTTCACATTTATGTACTTTGTAAGTACACAAGAGTAGCAAAACTGACCCTGGAAAAGACAGAAAATCTAAAGCTTCCTTCAAAGTCAATTTTCTGCTACTAATTGCGTAAGACATGGATAGAACACAGAAAATAATTGAAACAAATAACGTAAGAAGAGAAAACAACCACAACCATGATCTTGGAAGTTGTTTCAACTGAAGACTTACACTTAGGCCTACTAACAACCATCTGAATCCTTGAAAAAGCTCTGGCAACCACAACTTAAGAGGGAAGAAAGTGTGTCTCTTTCTTAGTTCCTCCTCTAGCACCCAAATGCCAAAGCACACATACAACAGCCCCAGAAAACCATTGGTTATGGCACAAACTAGCTGCAACTTTGAATATCTTTCCACCTGAAGCTGACCACGAAATGGTTTGAACAAAGACTTCTGGATCAAAATGAATGCTAGCATGATCAGTAGCAAAACATCGAAGCAGGTGATCAAGAATTGGTTGGTGCACGTAGAAGGATCTTTCAAAAACTTGAAATCGTAACAGAAAGGTGTTTTTACTCCGTTCTCAGGACAATCAGATTCTCCGCAAATCCTGCTCCAAAAATCCTCCATTATGGTAAGTTTTCTTTGCCGCTTAAACTCTGTTATGAAGGGCAAGAAAGTTATATCTATATATTAAGAAAACATGGTCCTGAATTTTCTTTAAAAAATAACCAAAAAATGGTCACAATAAGTAGACAATACCAACGCTACCAAAAGCCTATCTCTGCATAGCTATCTAAAATGGAATCATCTCTATCAAGTTCATATTACAAAACAATAAGAAACTGATAATATTATTTAAAATGTATAATTTTAACTATTTAAAAAGTGCAACTATAATTTGTAATATAAAAAAGGTGTTTATTCCTGGTGACATTAATTGTCCGAGATCAAGTGGATCAACTCTTACTAACTATAATTTTTCGTATAGTAATAAGATGTCATCCAACAATTGATATCAAATCCCAAGATCACAAGTTTAATTATCAAAGGGAAAATTGTTCTAGAGCCAAGATTATTTAAGATTGCATAATTGTCCCCTAATAAAAGTCTATAGGCCAAGTCACAATTGAAGAGGAAACATTTTGTCCAAAATAGTAACATAATTTATGTCTTTAAATCCTTTAAAAAGTATCCATTGTATTTAATTCACAATTTTGTACTAAATAAAAGAATTATATCACTCTTATAACCATTCAATTATAAAAGTACTTAAATTCCACTTATATTTTCAAAAAAATTTACTTTCACTTAACTTATACATCGTATTTATTAACATTACATAAAATTATATTAAAATGTAAAAGTTTCGTAGATTTGCAGATAAAACCTATTTAATCCAAGGACTAGATGTATAGGACTAAAATATCTGCAATTCAGATGAACTCAAATTTTAAAACTCTTCTACCATGCTGTTGCAGGTTTTAGGGTGGTTTAACTTTAAATACTCACCTCCGATTTCTAGTTAGGAGATTGTTGCTGCAACTCACCATACAAGCCTTTTTCTGGATTTAAAAACATGAAACTTGTATAAAAGTTCACATTCGAAAAGTTTAAGTCGTTACTAGATAATGACCACTTACCTAGCAGCAGAAATTAGCGAAAATCACGAAGCTGATGAGGAGATAAAAGATGGACCAGTAAAGTAACACTGAAAAGGAAAATCTGACAGAAATATAGAATGTAGTATAAAAAGATAATAATTCTGAAGGGCCTTACCATGTATGGAACAAAAATCTGTTTGTACTTTTATCACTCCAAGGTAGTTCATATTTATGTACTGAAAAACCATTTTTTCCGTATAAAGAAGAGAATACATTACGACAACAATTAGATGACAAACATGAAAATAATGGTACAGTGAATTTTTCTACTGGTCCACGTGAGTGCATGGCTCTGGGTGCAAGACTAAAACAAATCATACACTGCATCTAACTCATAATCACAAAATAAGACAGTGTAAGCAATGAAAACAAGGAGAATAGGACAAACAATATTCAACAATAGTTATTAAATTAAGAAAAACTACGGCAGTTTAACACTAAACCCGAAGCATGGATAATCGATGGTAGAAAAAGTCAAATTCCAGCCACTTCAAGTGTGCTTATTTTATTGTAATGATGATATATAACATAATGACGAATGAAAATTAAAAAGTTTATATTGAGCATTGGAATGAATATCATCGGAAGAATAACTCGTTAAGAACGTGTTTCTCCATAAAAGCGAAAGATTGTTTGTCCGTTTATCAAAGTTAGGTTTCTCATGTTCTGTTTTTTTTTCCATTTTGTAGAAGATAACGTTGTCTAACAAGAGGTTGTAAACGAGATAACTGAGGAGTAGATGAGAGAAAATGGTTCGAAACCCTAATATCATGTCGTCACTGCTCACGTGATTTATTAACAAGTAGCATTTAACTTAATTCAACTTTATAAAGTTGATTTATAAGATGAGATATATTGTAGTTTGATCTTATTTATCATGTCTAAAATGGAATATTTTGAATAAATTAGTTTTACAAAATTAATCTATAAAACAATTGATGTGTAATTTTTTATCTTTGGTTTAAGTATTATTTTGAAGATGATCACATTCTTTTAAAATATTTCTTTCATTCAATACTACTTACAAAAATAAGTAATGATAGTAAAACAAAAAGTAAAAATTCATAAATATCTCTGTTTTACTTTTATTATCGAAATAATATGAAATTATTGTTTAGAATTTTAAAAAGTAAACATAAATATTTAAAATCTATTATATAGACTTACGTGGATGCAGTATCTATTTCTTATGAATGAAAGTGAGGGAGATCGCGACGGGTTAGAGGTAGACGGAGAAATGAAATTTGTATGTATATGTAAATAATAATATAAATTTTCATATGATTCGGCATTAATGACTCACTGATAAGTGGTGTATTAAAGAGAGAAATTAAATAACTTTTAAATCTATACTCTATATAAGTTTGTTTTTTCCTTTCAGCACTTACCAACATTACTTCGATTGAAATATATATAGCAAAATTTAGAATGTTATAAAACTATAATCATTAAGTCAATTTCATTGGTTAGAATGATAATATAATAAAGAATATATTGATTGTGACGATGAAAGAAATAAATTGAGAAATTAAAAGATATTTTAAAGATGAGTTAAAAGAAAAAAAATCAGAAATTTAAACTAAATTTTTATAATTTAATAGATAATTAATTTGGAAAAATTATGTATTAGATACTCAAAATAAAAAAAAGGTAATTTAAGCCAAGAAGAATATATATTAAATTATGTTTTCAGACTTTTTATATATAAGTTCTTTAATTAAATAACAATATATGAGTTATTATTTAAAATTATATTACTAATATACAATGGAAAATATATTATTAGAAAAATATGTCCAACCTAACAATTTGAAATAAGAAAGGATATAGTGGCCATTATATTTGAAGTAAAGTCTTCTTTTTAACATTTTAGTAGTTTATAACGGTTATGTATGAAAAAGCACTTCAATGAATCAATAAAAAGTTATATTTAAAAGTTTCTTTGTTTTATTCTTATCATATATTATAGTGCTAATCACTTAAAGATAACACTTAATAATTAAAATTATTCGTATATTTCACATAATATTTATATACAACTCTCATAAGACTTAAAATTATATAATATTTAGTAAATATTTTAAAGTAACTTATTATTTTTAACTTACAACACTATAAAAAAAAAAATCAAAATTACCGAGGTAAATTTCTCCAAAACATCCAAAATCAGTTGGTAGATTGTTTGTATGTAAATTTATCGATGAATTTTTTGAGTCCGTCGGTAATTACTGACGGAGTCGATAAAGCAGAAAAGTATTAATTATATTATTAAAATCAGTAAATATTAATTACATATGAAATTAAATCCGTCGGTAAATCCGTCAGTAAATCTATCGATAATTAACGAGAAATGATATTTGTGGGTAAAATCCGTTAATAATGATTTTTACCGATAAATAAAATTTCGTCGATAATGTTTCGTCGGTATTTTAACTTTTTCTTATAGTGCAATTTAGACCAGTTTCTAGCTTTTTTTTAATTTGTCTAATTTTCTTTTTTATTATTATCTTTATATTTTAATATACTTTTTATTATTCTCAATTTTTTATACATTATTATGTATTTTAATTTTATAAAAATAATTTTTTTAATTAAAAGGTTCACACGTTACTTATCAATGTAAACATTAGCATTTTCTTTTAATATTGCTTTTATGTTGAGTTGCTTGTCTTTTTTTTACTAATGTATCAATTCTAATTTTATAGAGACAATTAATTATTATATTATTTTTAATATCTACTAGATTAAGTTTAATTTTTTTATATAATTCAAATTAAAAGATTTAAGATTTTATAGAGATAAATAATTATTTTACTACTTTTAATATCTGTTAGATTAAGTTTTAATTTTTTATATATAGTTAAAATTAAAAAATTTAAATTAACATGTGAAAGTAAACTATATTTCATTATATGATAATACGTGAAAATTACCTACACAATAAATATTATTAAAAAATAAATTTAATGTAAAGGTAATTTAAATTGAAAAATAAAAATCTTAAGCTTTGAAAATAAATAAAAATTAAATTTATTAATAGTTATGAGATCAACTCAATTAAATAAAATGACTTGGGCAAAACAAAAAATATACAATTTTGAAAAATTACTAAAAAGTTTCATATAGTTTCTACAAAAAATTGAACGAGTAAAACAAAATGAAAAGAAAAAGTATAGGATAAGGCAAAAGAAAAAACAAATTTCATTCAAAATATTGATAGAGAAGTAATTATGAAAAAATAAAGATGGGAAAGGGGGAGGAATTGGAAAATGAAAAGTGAGATGGTTATTGAGGTATGAATAAATCACTCTTATGATATTAACTTTTCTTCAACAAATGAAAATTTAGTCAAGTAAGAAGTAAATTCCTATGATAAAATCGTAAGACTATACTAATATTAATTTATAATTTAATTACCACTAGAAAATTGATATTCAAATTTATTAAAATATAGTTCTAGCAAACAAAGTCTTAAAATACTTAAAAGCTAAAACATCGAATATGTCTTATATTTGAATTAATTTTT
>Ga0099825_1005972_pt1 | contig 15422 bp, 6 predicted proteins | sample SiratroredBW_FD_76838 | JGI IMG/M metagenome (GOLD analysis project Ga0099825, IMG submission 76838) | Root nodule microbial communities of legume samples collected from California, USA - Siratro red BW | ecosystem: Host-associated > Plants > Roots > Nodule | place: USA: California | collected... | reverse complement strand
TACGCACAAAACATGGATCAAACATACTCCAAAAACATTTTAATCCGAACAAGCATTCTAATCATGCAGATAAACATTCAATACAATCATTTCAAAGATGATAAAAGCACACCTCTTGTAGAGTAGTGGTGACGCCAAAACAGAGAAGACGACCAACCCAAAGTTGTGACGCCAAAATCGAACCGAACCCAACTCGGGCAAACAAACCCTACCAAAACCACAAAGCACAAACAAATACTGAATAGAATAACAAAATCAGTTAAAGCAAACGAAAATGGAAGAGAAACCAAAAAACGAAAGCTTCAAACGAAAGTTTCAAAGCAAACGCACGTTCAAATCAAAAATGGAACCGTTTAAAGAGACGCTCTCGACTTTGCGAACAAGAGGAAGTGAAATGGAGTACAATGAGGAAGCAATGGAAGTCGAAAAGTGAGGGAGAAGACGTCGGAACAGTGACAGGGAAAGGGCAAGAGTAGTGGAGAAGAAGAAAAGTGAAGTGAAATTTCGCGTTGGAGGTAAAATAGAAGTACCACGTCGGTTCTGGCTTCCCAACCGACGTGGTACATGCCCTGAAATTAAAAAAAAAATTCACTGTTAACACACCACATCGGTTCTGGACTTTGTAGCCGACGTGGTGTGTGCCCTAATTTCAACATCTGTTCCCCAATTTTCCCCAATTTGTCATATAGCATGCACTATGTCGGTTTTAAGGCCGTAACCGGCGTAGTGGACAACAATCTCACGTCAGTGTTGGCCTCTTAACTGACGTGGGATTCACGTGCCTCCTGGAACTTTTAAAAATTTGAATTTTTCTTTTTTATAAATAGGTCAATGACGGTTGTTTGTGCCAACCGACGTAGGATTGTTCATTTATTTACAAAAATGTCACCGCGCTTCTGACTACATCGTTTGCCTGTTTAACCGTCATAAAAAGGAGACGTTAAAACCTATTTTTCTACTAGTGTGATATTGGTCTCTTCGAATCTGACATTTATAATCTCAACAATAGATAAAAACTACAAATATGAAATTTTAAATGAGTATTATAAATGTAATACTAAAATAACATCGTCCATGTAAATATATTATAAATAATTATTATAATTGTAAAAATATTTAGAAAAAAAACTATCTTAATCTTCCTGTTCATTTTCCTCTTCCTCTAGCATGAAATCTTTTTCTTCCTCCTCATATTCATTGTTCATGAAATAATTTACTTTAAGCAACTTCCAAAGTATGTCTATTAATTATCAACATATCTCCTTGACTTTGTCTTCAGTTGCAGTTTTTAGAAAAATTAAAAAGATCAAATTTTTTATATTTTTCCTTTTTCTTCTATAAATTTTTTATATTTTTCATTTTTCTTACTTCTATAATATTGTATTTCTGGTGTGTTCTCATCTCCTAAATTGAAGGATCATTCTAATCACACTAACATAAAACTAATTTATTTTATGATTCACTTGGTCATTGTAATTCTAGAATATTTGTAAGAACACAATAATAATTACTTAAAGTTTCAATGTCCAATTCTGCTAATACACATCTCACTACCTCACTATTATATGTTGTTTTGCCTTTATCTCATGTCATTATATAAAATTTTGTATCCATTCACAAAATAAATTGGCCATGACTTTGCTAGTTTTAAAGTTCCCTTTCCCAAGTCATAGAGTTGAGGACTTTGTAACCTAAGTTAGTGATTTTGTTTGACCTATTCAAATAAAAGTTACGAATGAAAGATATAATAAAATAAATTGGTGTCAATATTTTTTAAATCAATGCTTACATATTCTTGAAACCAGAGTTGGAAATTAGCTTCTAATTGTTTTTAATGATATCATTTTTAAATTTCTATAGATATCTTTCAAAATTGTACATATGTGTTGTAAAAATAATATTAAATGAATTAAAATTAACAATTCTTAAATCACTATTAGAAAAGTCAAAAATAGTGATGAAAAAATTAGTTACTAAATGACTAAAATTGGTTACTCATTAAAATAATGACCAAATAACATTAGTCACTATTTTGTTGGTCGTTGATGTAGAGTGACTGAATCAATTTTAAAAATTAACGAATATTATTTTTATTAAAAAATTATTATTTTTACATCTATTATTCATTTTATTATTTATATTATTTTTAGTTATAATTTTATACTTTTTATTACCACCCATTAATTATTTTGATAAAGTTTAGGACAAAGTACATTAAAGGGGACTTAAACCTAGGACCTCTCAACATCTTGTGAAACCCATAACCATCAGACCAAAGCAACTTTTATGTCATGTTACTATTATTATTATACTTATTATTACAATTACAATTATAATTATTATTATTCTTAGTATTATAATTATAAACATTATTATTGTTATTATTATTGTTATTACTATTATTATTATTCTTATTATTATTACTATTATTATTACAAATATTATTATTATTATTATTATTATTATTATTATCTGTGACCGAATCAGTAACCGAATCAGTGATCGAATTTGTGATCGAAATGACTGCAATTTTCGATCACTGATTCTGTTACCATTAGTGACTGATTTTTTCGATCACTGATTCAGTCGCTGATAATAACCGAATTTTTCGGTCACTAATTTCAGTCACTATTCAACAATTTTTTAGTAGTGAATGAATTAAAAATAACATATATTTAGTGTTTGATACTTATTCAATAAATAGCTTAACCTCGTTACACTTCAAGAGAACATGCAATTGGACAACTGACCTCTCTCTAGCATTAAGTCATATTTTCTTATACATTTACCAATTGCTGATCCAAATGGTTTGAAGATAAACAAAATTCGTTGTGTATGATGTTGATGAACTTCCTCATTCACATAACTAAGAGACACAAAATAGTGAAAACAAAAATAGGATGTCTCTTATAATAAATATGCTTCACAGATAGATCCTTCCACATTTCTTTTGTTCTTCACTATTTTTGTAATTTAAAAACCTAAGTATAAAAAGTGTAATATCAATTATTCTAAGAGTTGTATAATAATATTCATATTAAATAGTATAAATGATTATCAATGAAATGGGTATATCTAATAGTATTGAATTGCTTCATCCAGGCTACCTTTAAAAACTAACTTTAAAAGACAAATGAATTAGTAAATGTTTCATAAAATAAAATAAAAAATTGCAGGTACAAATATATGTTACAAGTTACATAATATTACAAACCTGTTATTTTCAATAAATAATCTTCATGTAGCACAACAAATACAAATATTTAAAGAACTGACTAAATTCAATTAAGGGTTTCCATATGAATTTAGGAAAAACTCTCAAAGGTATTAGGAGAAGACATTCCATAAAAATATGACGACAATTTTGACTTTTTATCCTATAAAGTATTGTACATTTTGTATCTACACATTTAGAAATATTGAAAATATAACTATAATACATTTTTAACCCCTTCATCCATTCACATACATCATTCTTTTATTTTTTTTATAAGTAAAATTTAACTTTAGACTTTGTCACTACAAGAAATTTCAAATTTACGGATGGTCAAAATCTATCGGTTACTAATAAATTTACTAGAAAAAAATTAATTGATAAATATCAAAAATATTATTTTTACTATTAATATTATTATTATAATTTTTATTTATATTATTATTATTATTATTATTACTATTATTACTTTTATTATTATTATTTTACTATTTTTGTTATTTGTATTAATGCTATTAACAATCTATTTCAAGAAGAAAACAAACCTAGGTTCTATAACAATATATAGAACTTATAATCGCGAAACTCTTTAGTCATATAATAATAATAAAAATAATAATAATTATTATTAATATTAATATAATAAAATAATAATTACTCCTAAAATTATTTTATTATTATTATAATACATATTATTAGTATTATTATTCCCATAATAATTATTATTTTTATTATTGGTATCATAGTTATTTATATTATTATTATTATTATTATCAAAATAATAATAATTATTATTATTATTAATATTTATATTACTAGTATAATAATAATTATTATTCCTTTTATTATCATTTTTTATTAATATTACTAATATTATTATTCTTATCTTAATTATTATCATAAAAATATTAATAATAGTTATTATTATTATAATAAATTATTGTTATTATTATCTTAATAAATATTATTATTATTATCTCTATTGGTAATAATTATTATTGAAAATAATGATTATCATTATTATTACCTTTACTAATAATAATATTACTATTATTATCTTTATTAATAATAATAATATTATTATTATTAGAAATATTATTATTATTATTAAGAATATTGTTTTTATATTTATCATTATTATCTTAATCATTTTACTGACAGGTTCAAGTCCATCAATAATTACTGATATATATTGTCAACAGATAATTGAGTGATCAATTTATCGACAGATTAAATCTGTCAGTAATTACTCACAAATTTTAGTGATGGATAATTTGAAACCGTAAGTCAATTAACCATCAATAAAATTCAATGATAATGGTATTTTAATGAATATATATTAATAATTATCTATTAGTTTGAAAATTCTCGTAATGCATACATTTTTCGCTAAGATTTGTTTTTAACAATAATTACGTTGCTAAGTCCAATCATTCATTCTCATTATCTTTAATTTTCTCTTTGTTGTCGATAATAGTATGGAACACATTTCAAATACATTCTTTTCTATATGTATAAATTCTAAGTTGTGTCTAAAATGATTGTTTTTCCAATATGATAAATTTTAAAATATGCTTCTCTTTGTCTAATTATGGGAATGCCTATTACCTAAAGCATTGCATATCCTCACTTTAGCTTAGAAAGGCTAGAAATCATAATATATAATTGTTTACCACTTAACCTAGAAGGAGGTTCGTCTTTATCAATTCTACTTTTGTAAAAAGCATCCTTATTTCTCTTTAAAACATGATTACAAGATAAAAATTGATGACGACATCAAACCAAGTAATTTTTCTTTCGTTTTTCATTGAGAAAGCCTTTGACTTTTCATAGAAATTAGACATGTAAATTTTCCAATCATGCTTCATCCAGACAACATCTCATAGGCAGAAAAATCATTTATTGTCCACATCAATGCAACTCTTAATAAAAAAATTTCACTTTTTTTGAGGCACCATATGTTATTACACCATCATTTCATAATTGTAACAATTCATCAACCAAAAACTGCAAAATACACATTAATTTTCACTTTTGGATTGTGTGGCTCCAGAATGATCATTGTTAATAACATATAAGTAGTCATCATGCATAGTTTTGAGGGAGTGAATCTGTCAGCACACAAGCCAACAAAAGTATGGTGTTGTTGATTAGCTAAACAAAGTAAATCCATCAACACCCATGTCAAGTCTAACACAATGTTATCGGATATCGAATAACAGAAAATATTGGGGATCCCAAAAATCCTTTATGAAATTATAACAAAAAACTGAACAATTATGGTAAAGCATTGCGGTAAAAACATACAAATACACACACACACATCTAATACAATATATATACATATAGATAATTTAAAAAAAATACAAAAATATAAATTTAATTGGCAGTGAGCGATGAGGAAAGGCTACGAGTGCTATTAGGTTAAATGAAATAATGTGTTGCACACTAATTTGAATTGGGTCGGGTAAGACCTAATTACTTGAACACCTAAAACCCAAAAGAGGAGTTGTTGCACAACACATTAAGGTTTTCAACACAACCTTCTTCATTGCATCGGTGCACAACTTCATCTTTTAATGATCGTGCCACTGTCACCGCTACACAAATTAGGGATTCTCTCTGCCTTTTTCACCATTTTCATTTAGCGGTAGCATCGTGATGAAAGAAGTAGTCGCCATGAGTCCCCATAAGAAACTTGCATGGCCACCACCATGTTGTAGTGACAAGCTAAAAGTTCCCCATGGCACTTTGTTAATTGATTTTTGATATCATTGGTATAACATTTCAAGGTTTTGAGGCAAACTAAAGATACAATTTATAAAAATGTTTCTAAGCTTCTCCATATGAAGGATGACATAACACACCTTCCCTACAATTTTCATCATGCCACTTCATGTACTCTATAGATGTTATATAAGCAAATAATCTTTGTAATCTACGGATAAGTGGCAAGTAATGCAATCTCTTATACGAAACATCTTTAGAATTTTTCTTGCATTCATTGTGTGCTTTATATCGAGGCTTTCCACAAAACACACTTTCTTTCAAAGTATTGTCCCATTTGTAATACGACATATAAGCATCAATGCAACAATTTATTTTTATCCTCGAATAAACCAAGCTCTAATACAATTTTCTTTGTTTCCCTAAAATTAAAAGGAAAGAAATTATTACGGTAGTTTGACTCTTCTATAAACTTTATCAGATCAAGCAAGCTTGAGACATAGTATGTTTGGATTTTACGAAGATCATAGCAGCAATCAACTCTGATATATTCTTACATCCTGGCCACAATGGTTATTGATCTGAATTTAACATTTCACAACATTAGCAACTTCCATATTTGAAGGTTCCTCTTCATTTTTGAATACATTCTTTCTATATGTATAACATCTAAGTTGTGTCTAAAATGATTGTTTTTCCAATATGATAAATTTCAAAATATGATTCTTTTTATCCAATTATGCGAATGCCCATGACCTAAAGCATTGCATATCCTCACTTCAGTTAACTTAGGAATGCTAGAAATCATACTATATACATGTTCACCACTTAACCTAGAAGGAGGTATGTCTTTTTCAATTCTACTTTTATAAAAAGTATCCTTTTTTTCTCTTTAAAACATGATTACAAGGTAAAAGTTGATGATGACATCAAACCAAGTAATTTTTCTTCCATTTTTAAATGAGAAAGCTTTTGACTTTTTCATACAAATTGGACATGCAAATTTTCTGACCGTACTCTATCCAGCCAACATCACATAGGCAGAAAAATCATTTATTGTCAACATCAATGCAACTCTTAATTGAAAACTTTGCTTTCTTTTAGGCATCATATGTTATTACACCATGATTCTCTATTTGCAACAATTCATCAACCAATGGCTGCAAAATACACATCAATTTTCACTTTTGGATTGTGTGGCCCCAGAATGATCAATGTCAATAACATATAAGGAGTCATCATGCATAGTTATGAGGGAGTGAATCCATCAACACACAAGGCAACAAAATATGGTATTTCTAGTTAGCTAAATAGAGTAAATCCATCAACACGTAAACTAAGTCCTATAGATCACTACTAGAAAATTGCTAAATAGTGACCGAAATTAGTGACAGAAAAAATTGGTCATTATCAGTGACTGAATCAGTGACCGAAAAAATCGGTCACAGATTCGGTCATAGATTCAGTCACTGAATCGGTCACAAAATCAGTCACTGAATCGATCATAAAATCAGTCACAGATTCAGTCACAGAAATCTATCACAGATTCGGTCAAAAATTCGGTCACAGATAATAATAATAATAATTTTAATAATAATAATTACAATATCAATAATAATAATAAATTAATAATAATAATAATAATAATAATAATTGTAATAATATCAATAATAATAATAATTTTAATAATATCAATGATAATATTACTAATATTAATAATAATAATTATTATTATTATAATTATAATAATATCAATAATAATAAGAATAATAATAATCTAAGTAATAATAATAATATCTATAATAATAATAATAATAATAATAATAATAATAATAATATTAATAGTAATTGTAATTGTAATTGTAATAATAAGTATAAAAATAATTGTAACATGACAGAAAAGTTGCTTTGGTCTTATGGTTGTAGGTTCTTTCAAGCTGATGAGAGGTCCTAGGTTCAAGTTTTCTTTAGTACACTATACCAAGCACGAGGCGTCCCCTTAAGATGGAGGTAAGAAAATCTTTTGTGCTTGTTTGAGACCGTACAACGCTTTGTGAAGCTTGCATACTTAATTTGAGAAGTGAGAGTTGACAAAAACTGGTAGTTGAGACATGTAAATATCCTCCAAGGTACTACTATGAAGAAATGCATTATAAGCCATCGGGATCTCGCTTTAGACAAAAAAAGTCCACTTATTAATAATGTTAAAGTATAGTTGCTTAGGAACAAGTTCAATAACAAAGTAAACGGAAGAAGCACTGATGTCATTGACAAGATCGAAAATGACTAGTTAAGTTTGTAGCTCTGATATCATATAGAGAAATATAATTTTTATATATTGAGTATATATATCATACAAATATATATGAGTATATATATTACAAAAGGATTTATTCTTGAATAATTATATACAGAAAAATATGTACAAGATGACAAATAATCAAGAAATAACATAAACTATAATTAAAGGATAAAATAAGTTGTAATTAAGCGATAAAAAATTATAATTCAAAGTGTATTATGATATATATGCATGATTTGCAGTTGATTGTTTCAAATAAATAGAAAGAGTCTGTAAATCCAACACAATTTTATCAATATCTATTGAGGACTTAATGAAATTATATAAAAAAAAATAAAAAGCTGAACAATTATATGGTGACAACATTACAATCAAAACAAAAATAATATATATATATATATATATATATATATATATATATATATATATATATAATATCTATATATACATACAGATAACTTTTAAAAAAATATAAATTTATAATTTTAATAAATATTACACCTTTACGTAAAAATAAATAAATCTTATATCATATTTAAATGAGAAGATGAGTGAGAGCAAAAGTGATAAATTAATAAGATATATTTAGTGAAAAGGAAAAGGCTTTATTTGTTTAAAATTATTTTTGTTTCTTATAATTCTATGAATATGTACTTTTAACTTTTATAAAATTGCATAAAATTTACCAATGTTAGTCTATTATTAATATATGATACAGTTTTTAACTTAAAATGGTTAGGTATTCGTTACAAATAGCAATGTTAGTCACCTATTTAAGAGTAATATAAATAGTAATAATCAATTATCATTAAATACATTAGCGAAATTAGATGATATACTAATGTTAAATTAAAATTGAAAATTAAATGTTTTATTACATTTTTTATAGGAATCAAATTAGATATTAATAAAATTATAAAGAGAAAAAAAGTATGTTTAAACTAAATAACTTTAAAAGATATTGAGATTTACTGTATTACTTTTCTAGAATTTCTTTCATATTTTTTTACTTGTCTATTTCCCTTTTTCTAATTTTTATATCAAATCAAACACTCTTATTTTTTTTATCAAACACTTATAAGTTATACTTTATTTTTTATATTCTTGATCAATCAAACAAATTACTACATAATAAATATTCAAATCGATACTTAAAAATTTAATATCTAGTTAATAGATTCAGACTAAGGATTTTCCCTATATGGACTCATAAAAAAATATATATGTATAAATTTGATATTTGATATATAAATAAATACTTTTTATATATTTAATCCAAAAGAACTTGTACAAACAGGTAAAAATTTTAAAAATTTATTTATATAAAATTTAACCACGAGTGTAACCTTTCATTGTTAATTTAGATATTAGTTGATTTCTAAAAATAGATAGCTCAATTTATTTTTGTATTTGTTTTTTCTTTTATATTACATCACTGAATTACATCTTCAATTGTACTCTATGAAAGAGGAGATTCACGTCTTCATCATCGTGTGAAGTCATCACTCATCAGTGTAATGAAACAACAAAAATCAAAGAACAAGATAGACATCAAAACTTGAGATGCAATTGACTTCATCCTTTCATACAACCATCAATCATCCATCAACATTCTCTGGAGAATTCCACGCCAAAACTTCTTTTCTACATATCAATAATTATTAATTTCGTACCTTTTTCTTCTGACTCAGCTTCTTCACGTTCAAATATATTTATTTATATATAATTTCATTCCAAATATATATATATATATATATATATATATATAAACATCTTTAGTTGGATAAAAGTATATAGTATAGATATTATTAAAATTAAACTATACAACTCACTCTTTTGTCGGTTTTTTTACTTTATTAGTATTTTTTATTTTTTATTTATCTCGATATTTTTATTTTTTATTTTTTCTATAGCATTTTTTATTTTTTAATTCTTGAAATAGCACTTTTTTATTTTCTATAATAGTATTCTTTTTTCTGTAATAGTTATTAAAAATTGTGATTATTAATTTATTAAAATTAAGATAAAAAATAATATAAAAATAATTAAATTAAAATTTTAAAAAAATAATACAAAGAAAATAAAATAAAATATTTTATAGGTTTTTTTAACTAATTAATTACAATAGGAAAAAATGATAAATTATTTTATTTTATATTTTATAATAAATTTAAATTTACATAATAAATTAGATTAAAATAAATTATAATAAGTTTGTGATTTTTTTTATATTAAAATTGATATTGGAAGAAAAATTATAATAAATTATAAAATTGTTATTTGAATTAAAGTTTGTACTTTTAGTTTGTTAAAAAAATATCTAAATAATTAATGACAAATAAAATAAAATTTTGATAAAGCTAAAATTTGATTTTTGATAAAGATAAATTTTGATTTTTGATAAAAATAGAATTTGGTTTTTGATAGAGATAAAATTTGATATTTTATTAAAGATATTATTTGATTTTTTATAAAGATAAAATTTGATTTTTAATAAAGATGTGATTGATTTTTTGATAAAGATAAAATTTGAGTCTTGATAAACATAAAATTTATGTTTCATTTCACACAAATATTTTATGTAGCGTTAAGTAAACTATTTAGTGAATATAACTCTTTATGTTCAACGTGTATTGCATCATTTCAATAATTAACAATTTTTAAGTAATAAACATAATATTTAAAAGCAATTCACCAATAAATAAATTTTATTTAAAATTTTTAAACCATTTAAGTAATATCTATTTACAGAAATACTTCAACAATTTTATTTTATTTTTGTTATTAATTATTTAGACATATTTTTAACAAATTAAAAATACAAATTTTAATTCAAATAAAAATTTTATAATTTATATAATTTTTTCTTTCAATATCAGTTTTAATACAAAAATACAATCACTAAATTATTATAATAAAATACAATCATAAAATCATAAAAACAGAAATAAAAATAAAAAATAAATGAAAAATAATAATCATAATTAATATAACTGTACAAAAAAATAAAAAAAATAAAAATACCGTAAAAAAAAAAAGAGTGTTAATTCAAGAATTAAAGAGTAAAAAGGTCTATTGAAAGAAATAAAAAATAAAGAGGTGTTAGTGAAGTAAAAAAGTCAACAAAAAAGTGTTATTTCAACATAAAAAAATAAAAAAGAAAAAAAAAGAAAACAAAAGAGTTTTATTTCAAGAATTAAAAAATAAAGAGTGTTATTGAGGAAAATAAAAAAATAAAAAAGTGTTAGTTGGATAAAAAAAAAGTCATCTTTTGTCCTAGGTTATAGTTGATTTAAGGTTTAGAACAACTTTGAAAAGATTTGAAACCATTAATTTATGACATTTTTTATAAGAGATCAAAATATTACTTTTAACTTTAAACTTTACAGCAATGTATTTTTTATTCTTATTTTTTACATATTATTATTTTCGCTCATTCATACTTGATGTAAAACTCAAATTCACACTTTCTAACAATCTCTTCTTTAAGTACGAGTTCTTTCTACATCGATTCACTTCTCTTCAAGCAATAGTGGTAACCCATTCGTGTAGTTTGTTTCTCTATTAATCACAAACAATTAGCCACAGATCATGTGCATGCATCATATCACAATATATTTTTCTGTATCTTTCCACACACACACACTCGTATATATTTGTACGAAATATGTGTTCAATATATAAAAATTATATTTGTCTACAATTGGTACTATTGTTTACGCAAGCGGTAACCCACTTGTACTGAAACCCTTGGCAACATGACTTTTAATAGAAGGAATCTTCACTCACTCACTCACGTGTTCATTCCAAGTTCATTGCACCATTTCTTAGGTTCTTATGAGGGAAAATGTTGGGAAGATTCAACACCAATGAGTCATGAACATTGCATACAAGAAAGAAGACACAAACTCATTACCTTAAAGTTTTGGATTTAAGGTGGTTTTTTTATGGCTCATTGGTGTTAAATTTCCCTAGTGTTTCCCTTTACAAGAATCTAACAAACTTGGTACTTCTCCTCAATGTTGTTTACAACAATGGGGCACACTTACCTAAAGCTACTGTTAGAAAGACTTTCGATATAAGGAATCCTCATATTTAATACTCTTATATCTTCTGAAATGTTCCGTTCCATGCTTACCACATGATTTTATTATAGAAATAACACAAACAAGTTCACTTATACTTGTAGGTGTAGATATCTCTAGGGGAGGGTTAAATGGAGCCCGAACTCCTTTTCGTAGAGGATAAAGATAAACTGCCTAATAGACCTTATAATCAGATTGTCTTATAGAATCATTTAGGCACATTGTCTAATAGATCGTATATTAAGAAAAATAGAGTAAACAACAAATCATTAGCAATAACAAGACTAATGAGAGATTAACACACAAAAATTTATCTTGGTTCACTCAAACCTGAGCTGCATCCAATTTCCTGAAGCAACTGTTTAAGAGCTTCCATTAACCAACACACTTGGTTACGGTGATTCTTACTCTCCAGGTTACAACGTTAGTCTCTAAGTTACAATGAGTATTCTCACATCTCCATATTACAACGAGTAATCTCACTCAAGTTATGACAACTATTCAAACCTCTCTAGGTTATACCTTCTTAACCTCCCTTTGAGATTAAGAATCTTGAGAGAAATAAAGAACACTCTCAAAGAGAGTACAAAACATTCACAAGGGTACAACTTCATAATGTGAAAAATTACAATGATTTAATAACCCTCGACCAAAGAGAGTAGGCTTTGTAACAACTTCATTAGGTGCTCACTCTAACTCTTGTATTTTTAACAAGATCACTTGAACAACTTGAATTGTTTGGCTTGCTCTTGCATTTGTTCTTCACCCTCAATCCCTTTATATAGATTTTTGAATTTTCCTTTTGATATTTGAATTGGATAAGTTTGAATTTTTTAGTATCTTCATATCTTTATCTTTTTTGTGATAGATGATTGAAATAGAAAGTTTAGATTTACAATCTTTCAATTTGTTTTTGCTTCAAATTTGTTTAAGAAATTAATTTAAAATTATTTGCAATAAGGATTAGTAAAATCAAACTAAAACAAAATCAAAATTTTGTTAAAAAAGATTTAGAGATATTCTCAATATATTAAAAAATATATTTGTAATATGTATTAGTAAAAACAAATTAAAACATAACCAGAAAATATTTTCAATCCAAATAACAAATGATACTAAAATAAAGTACTTGAAATTTTTAATTATTCAAATTGTTTATGTTAAAAAAGATTTAGAGAAGTTCGCAATATATTAAAAAGATATTTGCAAAATGTAATTTAAACAAATTTATTTAGGAAAGTATATATTTAAGGGATATACAAAAACCAAGGTCAAAAAGAGGATTTCACAAAATACGCAAACTGAAATGTTTTCATTTTTGGATATAGTATCTCTTTGGTTGAACTCATTTTTAGCAAGTATATGTATTCTGAAGATTTTATTTTTTACAATTAACTATTTTAAACAAATCTATTACATGTTCATCGGATCATCTAACATGAATAAATTGTACACGCTTAAAGGGTTTATTATATAGTGCAACTTTTACCAACCATTGTTAGAGCATTTAGATCACAAATGAAACTTATCATTCAAATCATAAATAAGACATTCACTCAGAATTTCTTTTTGCAATCAATCAGTTTTATCAAACCCTCTATCACGAACACATGTTGTAGACACTTAAAAGGATCTTAAAATTGGAGTTATACAAAACATTATTAGAACACTCAAGATACAACTAACTTATTGAGTTGTCAAAATATAAAAATAAAAACTCCACATATAGTTTTCGTGCTCATCAAATCGCCTAATGGATCATAAATTGTTTAGTGTCTTGGTAGATCATCCTAGGTTTCAACAATATTGTCTACAACACAAACGAAGAAAACAATAAGAGAGAAACCCCGCAAAAAAATTAAAAGGATAATAAGGAAGAATCAAGGAAGAAACAACTAAAGATTAACATGATTTAATTGAAGTATTAATGAACTTCAATCTATATCCATATTTAGAAATTCACTCTTAAACAAAGATTACAACTTTAAGTTCATCTTTTAGTGAATTCTCGCCCAACTAACAATTTTCTTTATAACTCACAATCAATCAAACTATTAGTATAAGATCATATTTATAAATAAGTAACTCTCATAACTAACTTTTGTAAATGAAGTGAAGAAGTGATGTGAACAATACTTCACTAATAAGCTTTAAATGTCATGTAAACTAACTCTTTGATGACAAATGAAAAAAGTTATAATTTGATGTATAGTATATTTAATTTGATGTATAGACCAAATCAAACAATCTTGTGTCGAACTTCAACTATTAGAACTATCATATCATATTGAACTATAAGATGATATAAAACTACCAGACAATTTACAACATCACATGATCTAAGAACCTTATCGAAATTTTGTTAAGTCAATCTTTATACCATAATAATTAATAAATATAAAATTAAACATTAATATAAAACTATAAATAAATGTTATAAAAAAATATATAAAAGTTCAATGTCTAATCTTAGCAAAATATGAACTTAGCTAATTATAACGTTGAATAACATAAAATTTAAACAAAAAGATGAATAAGAATTTATATACAAAAGATAAATTATTTAATTATTTATTTATAAAAATTTTATGTTATGAGACCTATTAGTCATTATCATCATCTTATAGAACAAATTTAGATATTTACTTTGTAATTATGATTATCTTTTATTTTATGTAAATAAAGATAATTGTATTCATTACTTTAAATTCTACATACGATATATAAACACATTAAACTTGAATAATTTGGACCGTTCTTTTAGGAAAACAATTAAATAAGGATAGATTTAAAAAAATAAAATAAAATAAATGTAATAACATTGTTAAAGTATACAAAATCTTACCAATCGCTTTAAACGGTTCTATTCAGTATTTTCGTTTTTTTTTTATTTACCAATCCAAACACAAACTTATGGACATATATACAAACCAAACTATCCACTTAACTTTCATGTGTAGAGTTTTTTTTTTTTTTTTTTTTTTTTTTTAATTTTTTAAAAAAAATTTTTTTTTTTTTTTTTATAGAATTTTAGATGAACATCCTGGTAGATTTGTTAAATAATTGTTAAAGGAGCACTTGAGACAGTATTCTC
>Ga0099825_1005967_pt1 | contig 15433 bp, 13 predicted proteins | sample SiratroredBW_FD_76838 | JGI IMG/M metagenome (GOLD analysis project Ga0099825, IMG submission 76838) | Root nodule microbial communities of legume samples collected from California, USA - Siratro red BW | ecosystem: Host-associated > Plants > Roots > Nodule | place: USA: California | collected... | reverse complement strand
TTGTTCTATACTGATCTATGGTAGAGCTACCTGGTGACTTGTGGTAGAAGTTGAGTTTAGCTTTCTAACAGGTTGCTTCTTGAGATGAATTTGGCATATTGCTGGTGACTCTTATGGTCACATTACATTTTACATTTCATGCACATACAATGAAAGCTGCACATACCAGCGCGGTTGTAGAGGGAACCGCGCTGGTATGTGACATACAAACGCGGTTCTTAATAAACAACCGCGTTTGTATGTCACATACTAGCGCGGTTCCCTCTACAACCGCGTTGGTATGTGCAGTTTTGGTGTATTTATAAAACCTTCTGTGCCATTTTTCAACGCGGTTTCTGAAGAACCGCGGTGGTATGTTATATTTTCCATCGCGGTTGTACAACCGCGTTTGCGGCTGAATCAAACGCGGTTGTACAACCGCGCTTGTAAGCCTTATACAACCGCGATTAATTACCTTTTTTCTACTAGTGCTCCCAGAAAATCAGCATTAATGCTCATAGTCTCACCAAACCCACTAATAATAAGGTCCTTGAGATATGGGAAAAGTCAAAGAGCAGGCAAACATGTGCAATATTTACAATCTTCTCTTAAAGACACTATAGCGACAATGAAGTATTGACTGACCAACTCGGGAATTGTTTACCACGTGATGTACAAAAAATAGAATAAGAAAAATAATATTTTTTTATACACAACTATTTAGTTACTACTATTTCTTAAAATCATGGCAAGAACAAAGTTATCAAAAACATCATCTAAGAATAGATTTATATATAAGTTTATTTTCGTTTCACAAGAAGATTTATGTATTTAAAGATACTTGTCTTAAACTTTTTCTATATTTTTCTTCTAGGGAGCTTTCATCCAATTATTCTTATTAATGAGAAAATCTTTTCTATTTGATTAATTTTTATTCATATACTTACCAGACCATATTTCAAAACTTTTTACTTTTCCTAGGCAAACTATATTTCTAGACAACTTATTTCTTTAGAATGTAAAGTTTGATAAGGTTTTATAACTTCATATTTACAGTCTCTTCCAAAATATACAGTACTAACAAAAAGTTTATCATATAAGATTCTAGATGATTTAGTCCTACTCCATCGTCTGTCACACTACATTGTTCATCATATTTTTCCTTTTTCTCTTTCCAAATATAACTTCATATTTTCCACTTGTTACCTACAACGCTATATATTAATGGCAATCACATTCTGCACCCTCCATTTTTGAACCTGCAGCCCCATACGCCTCTCCCTTATTACACCACCACCGCTGTTGCCACCATTCGCCATCTATGCACCATCACCACCACCACAGAAGAAGAAGAAGAGAAGGAAATACTTCAAAGAAATGTCGTTCCAAAAAGCTCTTTCCATAACACATTCATGTGTTCCAGAACACATTTGAGGAAAACACATTCTAGAAGATATTATATACTTTTAAAAAAATTTGTTCTGAAAATTTTGTTCCACTTCCCAAATGTATTTTATGTGTTCTGAAAATTTTATTCCGGAAATCTTATTCTAGAAGTTTTATTATCCTATTAACGTGTTCTAAAATGTATTTCATAAATTTTGGAATGTGTGTTCTAGAAAATTTTAGAGACTGAAAATGTAGGAGGTGATAGTTGGAGATGTTAACAGTGATTAGGATGAAGAAGTTGGAGAAGGTAACATTGATGAGGAGGATGCTGACAATCCTGTTGTTGTGTTTGATGATAGTGAGGAGGAGAGACCTATTACAAGTGATGATGGTTTTTTTGATGTAGATGTAACCAGTAGTTAAAAGTGAAAAGGAAAACTGAAAGGGAAAGGAAAAAATGATAGATACTAGATTGGGAAGACCATCACATGATAGAGGTGATGAAGACAATGAAGGTGAAGTTGAAGACATTGATTTGTTATCGGTATGAAGCTAAATACCTTGATATTAAAGATTCTGATAACAATGGTGAAGTATTTGGTAAGTACGAGAGATATAAACCAAAATACGTGTCAGAATTTTCATTTAGGTTGGGAACAGACTTTGCTAATACATTTAGATTAGAAGGAATGACAACAGAAGGAAGAGGGTGGAATGTCATTGTGATTGTGGGTTTTTGGCTTATCTGAGTAAAGTGGGTAGGAGTGAAACCTAGAAATTAAGGACTTTGAAAGCAGAGCAAAAATGAGAGATCTAAGTAGGTTGGAAATTTGTTAGGATCTTGCAACAAGGTAAAGTTAAGTGAGATAATGGATGATATAAGGTTCAAGTATGCAACATTTATAAGCATGTTTGTGGTATAGAGGGAAACAGAGTTTTCTGAAGCAATGATTGATGGGGAGGCTAATAGTCAATACAACTTTTATTGTTGTACTCCGCATAATTGCATTTGATCAATGTTGGCAATAGTTGTAAGTTGCAATGATTAGAAATTTCAGCTGGAATGTTGTTATCGAGATCTGGCAGCTATTACATGTTCCTTGAAGGGTACAAAATGACATTCAAAAGTGTTTGCAGACCAATCATTGGTCGAGATAGGTGTTATTTGATAACAAAGTTTGGAAGAACTTTTAATGGTTGTTGAAAGAGATTCCAATAATCAATTTCTTGCTTTTGCTGTTGTGGAGCAAGAACCTAATGAAACTTCGGCTGGCTGGTTCTAGACTTACTTCTTGACGACATTGATGACATGCCATCAAAAAAATGGTATTCCTAAGTGCAAACAAAATGCAATTAATGATCTTATTAATGTGTCTGTGTGTAATTGATTTTATGGTTTTAAATGGAATGAATACATAATTAACCGAAAATATACCCTATTACCGGGCTAAATCGGTTGAGACTGTTACATCATTAATAGAGAGATTCTTGGAACTTGTTGAAGTTGATGCTTGTTTAGAGCTCAATTTTCCAACAGAAAATGCAGGGTGATTGGGTTTTGGAAGGGTCACTGTGTCACTTCCTAGCATTAGAACAACCGTAGACATGGTTGGTCTATCTGTTGCATCTTGTTGAACACACAGCAAAGCAATGTGTAAGCACTTGACAACCTCACTAGCTATGAAGGATTTTATCAGTGCTGGATCCATCAATTCCAAGCATTTTCCTGCACACCATATGCTCCAAGCCTGCATAATTGTGATTTGTGAAGTTGTTTAGGTCTAATTAGCATGCTTAACGACTCCTTGAACAATAAGAGGGAAAACTCACATATAAAAGAAGGCTTTGACCATGTTCTGATCGATGGAATCCACTGTTCTTTCTTCCACAAATGATTTCTAGGACAAGAACTCCAAAGCTGAAAACATCTGATTTCACAGAAAATAATCCTTCCATAGCATACTCTGGAGCCATGTATCCACTAAAGGAAAAAGGAATAATTAATACATAACAAAAATTTCATTTTTCAGATGGCTAAGTGCTTAAAACTACATTAGAAAAATCCTATTATAGGTAGAACTCACTAGGTGCCCACTACTCGTTTTGTATTTGCTTGGTTCTGTCCTACTTCAAATGCCCTGGCCAATCCAAAATCTGATATCTTGGGATTCATCTCTTCGTCTAATAGAACATTGCTAGCTTTGAGATCTCTATGAATTACTCTGAGTCGAGAGTCCTCATGAAGATATAAAATACCTTTTGCTATTCCATTGATAATGCTTAATCTTAGTTTCCAATCGAGTTCTTTTCTCTTCTCATCATCTGACAACATCAAGACAAAGAAGATATCTCAGAGAAAAGAAAGAGCAGAACGCCAAACAAAAAAAACTCAAGGACTCAGGAAATACAAAATAGTAATTATTCAAGAGGTTACCTATTTCTCTTAAGTATATCTTATGATTGCTTCATGAAGATAACTTGAATTCAGTTTCACATTATGAATAGAAATGAACTGTGCCCCATAACTTTCTCTGGTATTTATTATTATTATCATGATTATGATCATGAGTTCGTGCTCATATTCTTGAAAAGAAAAAATAGATACTAAAATCATCAACCACATGGCATATAAGCTAAAAATAATATACACTGTACTAAGTTCCACACTAATACTTTAAATCCAATAGCACCTCCACTTGATTGGTTTCCATAGACCATGATTAATTTGGAGCTCAGAAAAGGCAGTAAAAACTACAAAACTCTTGAAAAATGTGATTCACTAAAAACAATATCCAAAACATACCACGAAAGAGGTGAAAGTCGAGGCTTGCATTAGACATATACTCGTATACAAGTATCTTCTCATTTTCCTCCAAGCAGCACCCCAAAAGTCTCACAAGGTTACGATGTTGTAATTTAGCTATTAACATTACTTCATTCTTGAACTCCTGTGAGCCCTGACCAGAAAATTTTGAGAGCCTTTTCACTGCGATTTGTCTTCCATCTGGTAGAATTCCCTGATAAAAGTTTTCAATAAATGAGAACATATAGAAAGATGACAAATGTAAAGAATCTACATCACAAATTCCAAATCATTAATACCTTGTAAACAGGGCCAAATCCTCCTTCCCCTAATTTAGATGCTTCTGAAAAGTTATTAGTACTATGTAAAACTGTGATTAATGGGATTGTAGGCAGATCTCCATTCAATCTTTCCTCATCAAGCATCATCTTATCTACCAATGAAATGTTTTTGAGTTCATATTTGAGATAAATGGACATATCAAATATGTGAAAGCAATCTATTTTAAAAATCAAGTAAGTGTTACTGCAGAAAATTACTTTTTCTGACTCTTTTCCTGTACCAGAAGCAGCAGCCACTGAAACATAGTAGAGCTACAGCACCCAACAACACACTAAAGGAAATTATCAACTTTCTTGACTTACTATTACCTCCGTTGCCTACAACAGTATAAAACACGAACAATTATATTTTGAATCATTTACAGATCCTTGATATTCACATTCTGCAAAAATAGAAAGAGAAGTTAACTGCACTCAAAGCCTGAATAAAGTGCTTATCATCATAGCAGTAACAAAAGTAAATGTGATAGGTTTGCAGATTAGCTATAGCAATTAAGAGAGGCAATATAATGTCAATGTCACATGTTATGAGTATTGTCACATGTTATGGATCAATATCCTTTCCATTCAATACTAGTCAGGCTTTTTCATAGAAGTCTTGTTTTTTTGGCTAATTAAGTTTTTGTTTATCATATATCAGCTTGGATCATATAGGGAAGAAAAATAATATAATTGCTTTGCGAAAAATGTTACTTCCAATAAAGGGTACCACCAAATGATATTTGTTCTTTAACATAGAGTAAACATTACATTAATGAATTGCTTTCTCAGTAAATGATTGCCTAAAATACGCTTATCAGGCATCCATAAGAGAATATGTACATAAACATCTCTAAAAATTCATAAACTCCAATAGCATGCTCCTACACTTCAGATAAGAACACTAATAAATAATCCTAACAACTCTACACTAAAATTCTATAGAAAATGCTTCTCTCTGATTTGTATTCCTTCCATAGAACGGTTTTTATACACAAGTACTGGTGCCAACATTGGCTACAAGAACCATACGGAAATAGAAAAGGGAATCTAACAATAATGCATATTCGTGAAATAAGCACTTTGGGCTTCTTTGTATTCCTCGTGGGTGGAGAGGTTTAGGCCATGTTGCTAACACATGCATTATAATTCTATCAAGATTAGTTCTTAGCTAAACCTGAATTAGACAGATGAGGAAATTAATATTATCAAGATACTACTTCATAATTTAACTAGCATATCTAATGTACATTCAACAGAGTCTAAGCAAAGTATACAAGAAAATCTTATAATCACAATATTGGAAAAATCCATACTCTTGTTTTAACACATATCCCATTAACTACAAACAGAGGCGTGTACATTGCTGGATCACAAAATGAAACACTCTGCACTCCTTACTGCTGAACAATTTAGGAATTATCTACATAACAGATGACATATACTTCGCCTATACTAGTTCGTCTCATACTTATAAACCCACACATGCACAATTTCATTGATAACAATCACAAAATTGAACATACTGGATTTGAAGCATTACAGAAAAAATGCTGAGTATATCACCTTAAGAATATTCTGAATATAGGAGACTGTACCATGGAACCATAGTTTTAACTCTAATAGACATACAAGACAACTGTTAACAGTAGAACAAGGAAGACACCAAGTGAACATAATAAGAAATTTGTAATCTTTGTTAGTAATATTTCCTTGAACAAACTATGAGAATAAGGACTTTAAGCCTATCTCAACCTTACAAAATAAGTTTCTAAGATAAGATTTACAACCACTTATATACTATCATTTGACATTATCTTTATTGGAATTGGATCGCCGACATAACTGAATATCTTGAGCGGGAAACTAGATATTCGTGTATGTCCGATAGACCATTTCTCTTCATAAGATAGTTTTTAAACAATATAAAAATTCCAAATAAACCCTAACCTGAACTCTGGTAGAACTTTTCATCATCCATCCTCATGCCACAGCTTGGACCAAAAATTGCCCACTGTACATTTGTGGAACAACACTGCGGAAATATGTCTAACAATGCATGCAAGCACAGAGCACAATCATCATTTTGAATACCTCTATCACACTGCACCCACCCATATCTTTTCTGATTTTCAACCCAATCAAACTCATCCACTGCCCATAATGTCTTGGTCTCTACAGTTGCTTTTCTAATCAAACCCTCCATAGAATCCTCAGCTTTCTTAACTTCTGATGAGTCCTGTGCTTGGATGGAGAAATTAAAATAGAAATTTGATTTCTAAGTGAATAAATATCACACATCTAAATGAATGGTTTGGATGTTAATTAAATTTAAAGGACTTTGAAAAGACTAGAAAAATTCAGCAAAAAAATAGTTTTATTTAATGGAATCACATACTAGTATAAGTCTGTTAATTTTTAGAATAGCTTTCTTAAAAATAGTGGTGAATGACATTGTAAAACAAAGTCATAATTCAATTTTTTTTAATGATAAGAATTTTGTTGGAGAATATTTTAAAAAACAAAATAAACAAACCTCAAATAAAAATGAATTAACTCAAATAAGACATCAAATGACATCTTGCTGATTGTGCAGTGTGATAGATAGAGGTATTCAAAATGAATAAATGGTGTATATAACAACAGTGTAACAGTTTTTATATTGTCAGTCAAACCATAAAAAGTAAACTTTGGTGATTTTAGAATAATTTCTAAAAGCTGCTAGAATGGTTTATGCCCTTTTGAACTAGAGTTAAATCTCTTATTCAAAGTTTTAACTACGAATTTTGCAGATTAAACAACATAATCAAAAGGAAAAAAACTTCTGAAAGTTCTTTATCAGACTTCATAACCTCAAAAACCCTTGCATATATTTCACAATGATGTCATGATAAAAAAAAAGTTCATCTATCTTAAGCTATCTGAATTCATATCCCTTACTGAAACATTACCTTGATTTTTCTGGGTCCCGTAGTATTCCATATTGGGGTTAAACTGACTTTGCCACTGAAACTTTCGTTTGAGTAAAGGATGACGCATATATCATACCATATGATAGCTCTTACAGGGTTGGGACACATTCGGGAGAGTTCAGTGGCAGCAGTAGTGATGCAGAACTGGCAAAAATAGCCTGTGATATCGTATCTGCAGCTGTATAATCCATAAACAGTATCATCATGGTTGTGGTTGTTGTTATTAACAGTGGTGTAGTTGTATCCATCGCCTTTGTATGAGTCTGTGGCTATCCATGAGAGGTAGGTGTCAACGTTGGCTTTGTATGAAGGGCTAACAAGAGTTGAGTTCTCACAAAGACTGTTCATGTATATTGGGGCTTGAGCACTTGCTGTGATGAAAAGGAGGAGCATGAAGCTAAGACTAACCCTCATAGTGGTCATGAATTTTTTTGCTTTCATCCCCATGAAGTTTTGGTGCTACATTACAGAAGCATTTTCGTGGACAGGGTTGAGAAATTATGGTGAGACAATGGTACGTAGTATTAAATCACAAGTCAATTTACACATGACATAATTAAGTTGATTGTTGTTATTATTATTATTATTATTATTTGATTTGGTGAAGTCGTTGATCTTTGATAGGATAAGTTTGTATTTTCCTCTGAATTTGAATATCTTTGTTTAGGTTTTTGTTTCCGTGTCTTAAACACTTCTAAATATTTTGTTTGTATGTCTAATTATTGTCAATTAGTATTTATATGATAAATTATTTTGATTTTGTAATCTTATCATGAAATGTATGTTAGATTTTATTTTTTATTTCAAAAGAAAAAAATTGGATAATTTTTTTTTTCAAATTAAAGAAATTAAAAAAATGGGTTTTAAATTGAAAAGATAAAAAATTAAATCAAATTCAATGAAGTGAAGAGATATTTAAAATATAACACGGCTACTCCTAAAAAATTTTCGGATTTATGTAACATTGTTTCTCAACGTTTACAACAATTATTTATAAAGATATACGTTTAATATTTTTTTTTGGCTGACTAAAAAGGATTAGTGTAATTTATAATTGAACTCAGCTTAATGTCATTAAAATAATCAATTCTTTTTAATAAATTTGTAAATAATATGCAACAAGACCTTTCAAGTTTGAATTAGCCTAATTAAATTAATTAACTTATCTGACACGCGAGCAAGTGTTTGATTATTGAATGGATCATTCTTATGTAGTGATTACATTTTTCTAATGAAAGTGTTTGAATTGAACATACATTTTGCTAATGAAAGTGTTTGAATTGAACATACATTTTGCTAATGAAAGTGTTTGAATTGAACATACATTTTGCTTAAGAAGAAAAAATATTGGATTTTTTACTTTAGAAAACAAAATTTGTCACTGGTCAAGAACATCACCAACATGTACATTTTCTAAGCAACGATCAGATTATTCAAATTCCGGTGTTAATTTCTAATTTGACTTTTTGGTACATTTTGTATTTCCAAATTTAAAACATTGTAATTAAACTGGTTCCGGGCATCTTTGCTAATTAAATTAAAATTCTTCCATGTAAATGACCAAATTGTGTGTTTGGCTTGCCATAAATTATTTCTTTTATTTTAGTCCTTGATGAAATGTTTTCTTTTAACTGGTCCCTGCTGCTAATTAACCTTGAGTAAGTCTGTGATCACGACGTCAACTTTCGTTATAGTTAACATGGTGATTTGTGCATACAAATATTCTTCACGTTTTTAATTAATTGATTTTGTTGAAATGACGTCGTCTATATGGCCTAAATCATTTTTGTTTTCAATTTTATTTTTTATTTTCATTTTCAATCAACGATGATTGGTTTTTCATACACGTTTTCGATCTCCTTTTTCAATTTGTTTTGCTCTTCCTTTTTTATCATAAGTTATTAGGTTTCACTTTTTCTCATTTTCCCTTTTCCTTTCACTCTTTTTTTGTTTGTTTACCAATCCTTTTATCACACTTAACTGCGATGTAACTTTACTAAACTTAAAGTCCAAAATATTCAGGTGAGCTTTTACAACTTTTCTTTTATATTTTTGACGTTGTGTGATTTGTAAGTTTGTTTTGAGAGTTTTCAATGAATATTTTTAGGAATTTGTGAAATGTATAAGAATCAATTTGAACCTTTAAAGTAGAATAAAACCAACAAGAGAAAATTGGTTTTGTATAGATTTTATAATTTAAATGTTTTGGTGAGGGGAAAACTTCATATGCTATTGTTAAATCTATCACAGATGGCGTAAACAAACAATTCCACATATAAATTCGATTGGTTGAACTGAATATATCTGCAAAAAACGTAGAGTTCAAGAAATTTTAGAATATATTGTTCTACAAACCAAGAGCTAATATCTCAATAGCAAAATCTGATGGTTTTGCATTAGTTGGAGATAATAAAACGTCAAGAATGCAAACCAGAAACTTAGCAGATATTCATTTATTAGAGTTTCTTACAGAACTTGTGTTAGAATAACATAAACAAGAAAAGCTGAGAAGATTGAATCCAATTGGCTTTCAAAATAAATTATTGGAAAAAAATTCATATAAGTATGAACAAAGAAGGAGGAAACAGAGTGGGTGAGAAAACAGGTTTGCCGAACAACTGAATGGATGAAAACGTGACCACTCCCAGAACTTTCACACTTGCCCCCTTCACCGTTTTTCATGTTCCCTAAATATAACAATTTCAAAAGAGAACATCCATAATAAGACATTAAAAAGACGAAAAGTCGATGCGTGAGGAAAGTGGTGAACTAAAGTAAAGATTAAAATATTTGCACTAAATAAGATTGAATTAAAATTGCTTCAAAGATAGAGTGGAGAATTGGCACCTGATGAAAATGTAGGCATGTGAGAATTGGTGCCATAGTAATTTCCAACTTAGGCTTCGTCTATGATGTGAGCAACCTTTTCCCAGTCTTCACCTCCTTTCTTGCAGCGCTGTTTGAGCAACGGGCAGTCTTCAATTCTGAGATGTGAAATGGATTCGGGCAGACCCTCTTCTGGCAAGCATTGGAGGGTGGGGCAACCCCACAGAACCAATTCCTGAAGAGATGAGAGGTGACAGAGACCCCTGTAGTCCAGATTCTTAAGATTTCGACAATACCTGAACTCTAGAGTAGTAAGAGAGAGTGGGAGCAAACCTTCATCGGGAAAAGACTCAACGTCTACATCTGAAATCCTCAAGAGTTCTAAAGAGGGATTGGGTCCCAAAGCCCCTTTCACTGAGCCAACAAGTTTGGAGCAATTCAAGAGATCCATGACTATTAGATTTGGTGGCAAACATCCATCAGAGAACTCCACTCCTGGGCAATCGCCTATGGACAGACGATTAAGAGAAGGAAGGAGGGCAGGCATGTGTTTAGGTAATGATTTCAACTTCCACAATTTTCTAATATATAATACCTCTAGCTGAGGCGCAAATAATCCTTCATTGGGAAATGATTCAAATTCAGAGCATTTTTCAATGCTAAGACAATTCAAATGACTATGAGGCTGCCCCTGTGATATCATCCGTAGGTTACGACACTTGTATAATTCAAGGTAGCAGAGTTTTGGGAACAAGTCTAGAGGGAAGGTTGTCAGAGAGTCACAACCATCTGTGATCCTCAATTCTTCAAGGAAATGGAAGCAATGGTTTATGGGAATATTCATGCCTGGACAACAATCAATATGCAAGTATTGAAGAGGAGAGTTAGATACACCTTCAACTTCTACTGCCCTGGGAATCCAAGCCACAAGTTGTTTGCACTGCTCAATAATTAGTTTCTTTAAATCAGAAAGTTGTTCTGGCAAGTGCCCTTTCAGCTTTCGACAATCCTTTACATCAAGTGTTTGAAGACGTGGAAAAGCACCCGTCATGCATTGCCATTCTTCCCATTCCTTCATATCACTAAATTTCAATGTTTCCAAAGATGGAAATGCAGAAGAGGTATTCCCGTAAAAATCAGCATCTATCCTCACTATCTGATCAAGGCCCTCAATTTCCAAGTACTTGAGAGATGTCAGAAGTCCAAGGGAAGGCAACTTCACAGAATATTTACAGCCCACCAACTCTAAGGACACCACATTCAATACAGAATTATCAGATAGCCAGCGGGGAAATTGTGTACCACCATAGCCATTGATTGCCAACACCTCCAAATGTCTGGAAGGTTTCAGATTCTCGAGTACTTCTCTTTCCTTTATTGAATCCTCGTTGTACCGCTTAAAATACCATTCTAATTTTAACTTCACAAGATGTGTTTTATTGTTCAAATCCGCTACCAATGCATCACAGGGATTCACCATATTTTCAAGATTTATAATTGACAGCTGTCCGTAAAGATCAAGTTGTCCAAGTTGTTGAATACTGAACTCACTTCTTCGGCGAACCTCAAACTTATCCATCCATACTTGAAGATTCTTCAACTTTCCAAAAAGCACTGGAGCCTTTCTTAAAGAAATTCCCTTATGTTCAAGGCGGCGCAAATTTGAGAGTTCATGCAAAGTCGAGGGCAGCTCCCGCAAATGGAAACAATCGTTGAGTTTCAACACTTGCAAGTTACAGAGTGATCCTATTGAGTCGGGAAGTCTCGAAAGGTCTAATGAACGGAGATGTATAAAATCGGCTATAGTGTCAGGCACCTCTTTTATCTTACTACAGTAAGACAAAGATAAGAGCCGTAAGAACTTAAAGTTGGAGATCAACTCTTGTATTGACATCCCACAGTTCGTATACATGGACATAAATGTCCGTAGCCTTTTAGCATCACATAAACTCCTATACTCATCACATCCAACAACATACTTTACAGTTGAAAAGTGGCGGGTTTTCTTTGGTACGCTTCCTGGTCTATCAACACCCAACCTTTAGCAGATTTCACCACAAAAATATTTTGCTAAATCATTCAGAAGGTCGTGCATAACAAAACATGATTTTAAGCTCCCGCTAGAGTGTTGAAAGAATGACCTTGATAGTAGATCATTGAAGTATTGTTCACCTATTTCTTCTGGAGACTTACTCTGCTGAGAGCATTGTAGAAAATTTTCAGCCATCCACATGAGAATTAACGTCTCCTTTTTAAACTCATGGTCTTTGGGAAATAATGCACAATAAGCGAAACATCTTTTCAGATGAGAAGGAAGATGGTAATAGCTCAACAACAAAGCGGGAATAATTTTACTATCTTCTATCGGTAAGTCCCATATGTTGCTTCTCAATACACCTTCCCACTCTGAAACTGATGACTTTGACTGTAAAAGACCTCCTACCGTTTCAAGGGCCAGAGGTAGTCCTTGGCCCTTTTCAACTATCTTCATGCCAATCTCTTCCAACACATAATTGGACTTAGAGATATCATCTTGGAATGCATGTTTAGCAAAAACTTGCCAGCTGTGATCTCTGCGTAATTACTTTAGTTGGTGAATATTGTTTGACTCCATGATAGAAGCAACCTTGTTACTGCGTGTTGAGATTAGAATTTTACTTCCCTGACCCCCATATTTAAGAGGAGTTTGCAATAATTTCCATTGGTTTCGGTCTTCATTCCAGACATCATCCAGAACGAGGAGAAACTTCTTTCCTGTCAACTTTTCTTTCAATCGTCCCTGAACCATTTCTAGGTCTTCACTATCATCTTTTGATTTAGTGAAAGCCCCAATAATTGCTTTTGATACTTTCAAAACATCAAATTCATCAGAAATACAAACCCATGCTTTTTCATCAAATCTACCTTCCTTAATCTTTGGGTCATTGTATACATGTTGAGCAAGTGTGGTCTTACCCATCCCGCCCATACCCACAATACAAAGTATTGACAGTTGCCTACTGTTCTCACTGTCAGATGTCAGCCAATTAAGGATCTTTTCTTTGTCCTCATCTCTGCCATAAATAACCTCTTCAGTCACCAACGATGTGGATTCATTTTTTTTCGCTGACACTTTATTACCCAACCCAGATCTAACACCACTAGAAATTTTGAAATCTTGAACAACCTTTTGGTTTAAGAGAGATTCTAGATCATCTAGCACTTCTATCATCTTTGATTCAAAACTTCTTACCTTGCTAGCACTGCTCTGGAATTCAGCGTTCAACTCAGTTTTGGAGAATTCATAGTGTATTTGCTCCAACAGATCCTCCGCATCATACAACGCGTCTCTGACCTCATCAAGCCATTCTTTGACCAATGAATTAGTGAACTGCTTTTGTTCTGCATCGTCAATCACAGCATGGATGTCCATCAGCTTCCTCTTTAACTTTTTCAGCAGCTTCTCATCGAGTTTTCTCCCATGAAAGTAGTCCAGAAGTTGATGAGAATCCAGCTTGTCAAATAGGACCTGAAGAACAGCACCAAAAAGAGCACCACCAAGTGTTTCTAGGACAGGCATGGTTGGAAAGGAAGTGACCAAATGAAAGAGAAGAAAGTGTTGCGAAAATTGGAAGTGCAGTTTCGTTACGTGAATGAAGGGTCAAGCGTGAACGCAGATAGAGAAAAGTTAACATTTAACAAAATGCAATAAGTGATGATTTTATTAGAGATGGCTTTACTCCAATCCAAGGTTCAATGGTCAAGAAATCTGTTCATTATTCCCGACAGCACAACTTGGATTCAGATAATCAATTTTTTTTTCTTGCTTTGATTACTTTAATGAATTTCTGGGAACTTGCATTTAGTCAATTTTGGTGGCTAACTTCACAACAAGAAACCCGAGGGACCATCAACTTAAATTATTTTGAGCCATGACAAGTTGCAGACATACTCGTAATTCTTTTCTGGTTTTTTCGACCTTTCTATATTTTTCGTAACGTTTGTTTTCGGTATTCCTGTACTTACCCACTCCTTATTAATATTTGGTGCTATGCTTCTTCTATCTGATTCAATAATGATCATTGTGATCAGTCCAGTTTTTTTATTTGTGTTTGGATGGGGACCGTTGAATCAGTCCATTATTCTGTAATTTTTATTTTCGAAAGATCAAAAGTTAGTAGTGAGTCATACTGGTTTTTTAACAAAAATGAGTGTTTGCGTTTGAATAAGAATGTAGCAGTAACCACATTGCTAATCACCCCGTTAACTTTGAATACCCTTTGCTGTTTCAATCATCTGTCCATTAACACTCAATTACTGAAACATGTTGGAGTCTAAAATTGAAGTGCAGCTAAGAATTATCAATGAACAGTTGCGGCTAAAGACTTTAGGAGGCCTAAAGCGAATAAAAAAAATGAGGCCTTTTTTAAATTAATAAAATAATTAAAATTATGATATTTTATCTAAAATTTATTTTTTGAGCTTTTTGTGATTCAAAATTATCTATTAAATTATCATAATTATTTTTATTTAAAAAATCATTTTCAATAGACAATAAAGCTAATTCGTTTAATCTTTGTTGAGACATTGTTTATCTTAAATAAGATTTTATTAGTTTAAATTTTGAAAAACTCCTTTCAACTAAAGCAACTGATAAATTGTTAACAAAACAACAACAATTCAATCTTTCATAATTCATCTCACATCATACATACTCACAAACAAAGACACTAGACTCTCTACTTTCAGAAGACTCGTGCATTGAGTTAAACTCTAATTGCTTTAGTTGGTGAATATTGTTTGACTCCATGGTAGAAGCAACTTTGTTACTGCGTGTTGTCACAAGAATTATACTTCCCTTAGCCCCATATCTAAGAGGAGTTTGCAGTGATTTCCATTTGTTTCGGTCTTCGTTCCAGACATCATCCAGAACGAGGAGAAACTTCCTTCCTGCCAATTTTCTTTCCAATTTTTCATGAACCATTTGCAGGTCTTCACTATCATCTTTTGATTTAGTGAAAGCCCCAATAATTGCTTGTGATACTTTCAAAACATCAAATTCATCAGAAATACAAACCCAAGCTTTTTCATCAAATCTACCTTCCTTAATCTTTGGGTCATTGTATACATGTTGAGCAAGTGTGGTCTTACCCATCCCGCCCATA
>Ga0099825_1005964_pt1 | contig 15438 bp, 8 predicted proteins | sample SiratroredBW_FD_76838 | JGI IMG/M metagenome (GOLD analysis project Ga0099825, IMG submission 76838) | Root nodule microbial communities of legume samples collected from California, USA - Siratro red BW | ecosystem: Host-associated > Plants > Roots > Nodule | place: USA: California | collected... | reverse complement strand
TTTTTTTTTTTTTTTATAGAATATGACTGACTTCGAAGTGAGTCATGTGGATGCCTAATGAAACCTTCAAAATTGAATACTGAGATCTTAAATTGTGTTGGTGATTTTGTGATGCCTAATGAGATCCTGATCTTCAACGGCAAACTATTTTGGGAAGCAAACTATTTTGTGAAGAGGATATCGTTTAACTGTTTAGTGTGCCAGACTACTGGAATGTTATGATTTTTTGTATATAGGTGTTAACAATTTTTTATTTCAGGGTTCAATGTTGAGACTGTAGAATACAAGAACATTAGCTTCACTGTTTGGGATGTTGGTGGCCAGGACAAGGTGAAAATTTTGATTCTTATGCATCCCTGAAAATAATACAAATATTACCTGGCAAAGGTTACTGGTAGTCAGAGGCTGAATACTTATGTTTTGCTTTGCAGATTCGTCCCTTGTGGAGGCACTACTTCCAGAACACTCAGGGTCTTATTTTTGTTGTAGACAGCAATGATAGGGACAGAGTTGTTGAGGCTAGGGATGAGTTGCATAGGATGTTGAATGAGGTACTTCAGTTAATTTAGTTTGGCCTTTTATGCCATGCCATGTCTTCATTCTTCTACATAAGGTTTCGGATCACATACGGGCCAAAAGAAAGGGCCTGTAAATTGGTCAAGGTAGAAAGGTTTTAGAATCATATATTACCTATAAATAATATTCTTTAACATATTCTCGAAATGTTCTGAGACTTCATTTGTGGTTTTGAGGAAGGACTGATATGAATGTTTATTTTAAGCCGGAAATGCAAATATTTTCGCTGTATCTATATGACTCTTACTTATCAAGTGAAATAACATTTATCACTGCTGTTAAATAATCTGTTTCTGGCTGGACCATAATTTCTGATAACTCTTGTATATCGATGTTACTATGACGTCTTTTGGAAATTGAATGACCAGTTCTTCAGTCAATCTCCAGGGAAATTCAGTGCTTCTAATTGAACAGACTTCTGTGTCAACTTCATTGTTTACAAGGATCATGATCCATGGCTAGAATTATTAGTTTCCTTGTTCTTTTACTTTCTATTTTATGTATTCTCATGATGAAATGACAATGTTTAAAATGTTTATTTAATAATCTTTTCAGGATGAACTGAGAGAAGCCGTATTGCTTGTGTTTGCTAACAAACAAGATCTTCCTAATGCAATGAATGCTGCTGAGATTACGGACAAGTTGGGTCTCCACTCTCTCAGACAGCGCCACTGGTAAATATGATTTTAAGAACAATGCCCTAGTTCTGTATTCATAGGTATCATACTGTGATCTAACTCACGTATGGTTTTCCAGGTACATTCAGAGCACCTGTGCATCCTCTGGGGAGGGCCTTTACGAAGGTCTGGACTGGCTTTCCAACAACATTGCCAATAAGGTAGCTAATGATATTTTTCCTGTTATATTGTAGAAAAAAAAAAGATTTTAAACAATGCATAGTGAATAAAAAAAATTGTATATGTTTAGTTAAAAGTAATTCTTTGTTGCCCTTCCAAATTACCAGTTCGTTAAAAAATTAATGAAAAAATGTACTTCTTGAATGACTTAGCTGATTTTTCCCTGTTTTTTCTTCACAGGCTTAATGCCTTTGGGAGTCTTGCGGATTGGTATTCTGGATGCAGGGGTGAACATTATCTAGCTTTTGTTTCTTGGTCCTCTTCCGATACAACTCGAATATGTGTTCATGTAATGTGGTGGTTTAGGACATCTCGGTGCTAAATGTAGTAGGAATTTGTTTCTTGCGATGTGTAATACTCTGAGCTTTATATTGGGTTTGGATGCAATGTCCATAACTGCAATGGAGATACTAATTCAATGCATCACCAGGTTCTGATTTATAGTTTTATTTTGGTTATGTATCTTTCATATAATGAAGTATGAAATGGGGATTTTGTTTATTTTTTGTAAGTTACCGTAAAAAACTATATTCACTTCATACTTTTAAAGATATGCTTAAATTTGTGGTTATTGAAGTATCCATTGGGGATTAGGCTTAGGTACAATGTTCGATTCGTGGATAGCTTGGGGAATGAACTTTAGAACATTTTAAACCTGAAAGATATAGCTGAATCTGTATGCAAGAGATTAAAGTTTTCTGTTTTCTATTGAGTCTGTAGAGCGGGCTATAACATATCTTGACCCAGGGCCCGGTCTATTATGAGATTCCTGTCTCTAAACTTAGAAATCCGGCAATTTCTTTCAGCATACTTTCTTCTTCGTGTTTTGGGTTGGAAAAGTTCAAATTGTTGTAATTTAGATTTAGAATTAAAAAATATATTTTGAATTGTATAATGTGGCATACCTTATTGTGCAATATGAAAGAAAATGTATCTAGAAATTATTTTCAGAGTGTGGAAATCATGTCCCAGATTGTATTATAGAATAGATTTCCAAATTTTGACTGACAATTTATACTTTTTCTAACTTCACATGGATGTCCATGAAGAAAGAATGGGTGAAGAAAGAAATTGCATAGAAACCATGTTGTCAAGTGCCCTATCAGCCACCAGTAGGACGAGGCATTCATGATAAAATAGGGTTTCTAAAAGGGGTAAAAACTTGGGGTTGTCTACGGTGGTTACTGAATATTTTGCTTCCTAGAAATTATCCCATTTTTTTAATTAAAAGTCAAATTCTACCCTCTTCTCTTACTGCTTACAATTGTTTATTGTTTATTAGATCTGTTAAAATATATGTTTTCGTAATTAAAATCTTGTTTACCTGTATTGTCTGTTTTGTGCTTTTTGGACTTGCACTCTATTGATTGGCTATCAAATTTTTGTATGCAAGGCATGGTGAAAGGATTACTGCCTTTCTTTTAAAAGCAGAACAGACATTGCGCTTTTACAAGGATTGTTGGGACTAAAAAACTGCACATGCATCCCTTGCCACTAACCGACCTTTTTGAATTATGTAAATATTTTGTAAAAGAAAAAAAATACCTATCGACATTTTATTTGTGAAACTTCCTAATCCAACATTATAAAGTGATATTAGCCACACACAACTGCACAAGTCTAACTACATATTATTTTACAATTTACATAGTCGTATTTCTGTTGTGTCCAAGTCAAATGGTTTCTACATTAGGGACACCACATATCATGATTCTGGTGTGCAAGACTACATTCAACAAGTTTCTTGAGCGATCAATCTCCTCTCATATTTTGGAACATAAATAGATTTTTAAACTGTGGATGTATACTGGTAAGGAAGCGAAAGACACAATATAAGCCAAAGACACAATATGGTAAAAAATATGGTCGGACATTTATAACGACGAGTCCCTAGATTTGTTAGATCGAGATTCCTTGTGGCAAAAGAGGAGACATTCTCGAAGTCATCATCCATGGTTTCTTTTCCTGAGCCCAGAATTTCCCTCACTCCTGCTCCCTATGCTGCTTGAAAAGAATCATAATCCCAATTAAAACCAAACTATAGTTACGCTGCTGAATGTTTGCTATATTAATCCGTCCATGTTTTCTTTCTTTCTTTCCCGTTTCCCCTTTATGATTCGTTCGGCTCTTTCAGAGAAATCGCAATGCTTCCCTTAAAATTGTAGAATTTATAAAGATGCATAAAGGTTGAAAGATGGTTTACGTGATTAAATTTGAGTCATCTATACACAAAATCTGAGTTTGAAGCTTCATTAATATCAGACGTCACATTGTTACAAATATACTATATATGTACTAAGGCCATCAAAATTAATATGCCATTATATCAGCTACTACCATTTTGAAAGATGGACTAGGGACGCAGGAAAACCTTGTAACAGTTAAAAGTCGAAGGGGCTGAAATCGTTTTCTTGAAATTCTGATTCCTGGACAGGGTTTTCTAATTCTTCGAAAAGATAAGGTGCGACTTGTTGAGAATTGTGGGGCTTCTTGTCGTTCATCTCTATAACTGAAACAATCCTTTCTTCAATACAGTTTTCCACAATTTCAGTTCCAACTTCTTGGGACTGTAATCCAAGAAGAGAAAAGCATTCTCCCTGGAAATCCAAGTCACCGGAAGACAATATCAGCCCAGCAATTGTTTTTGCGAGATCAGGGGCATAACCGCGAATCTGAAAGAACCAAATTATAAAACGTTAGGCCATAAAGTAGGCCAGGAGAGATAATCCAGAAATTTACACTAAACATTCAGCTTACTGAATGTGAAATCAAGGAGTTGAATTAAGAATTAAGACATTAATGCAAAATATCAGTTGGAGGGAAAGCTTTCAACAGTAAAAGTATTGAGGAACATAGATGATAGAGAAGAATTCACCTGAAGGGCACGTGAACTTAAAAAGGCCTGGGAATGATTCGCCTTCAAGTCATCCAGTGAAAGTTTAACTGCTCTCTTAACAAGGTTTCTGTCATGTGGAGACATTTTCCTTGGAGCTGGAATCATGGTCTTACCAATGTGTCAAGGAAGTATAAATTACATGAGAGTTCAGAAAATTTACATTATCATACACTGAAAATGTTCATAAACATAAAGGGGAAATATGAACGCCCTAGAAGAATATTAAATGTAATTTTAACACAAATGTAGACTTGTAGCTTGGTTGTACGATGTTGGCTATCTACAAAAGGCAAACTGCTTATGATGCTTCAGTTTTGAAATTTTCTGAATAAGAACTACTAGATCGTCACTTATTCAACAAATAAATATAATATAAACAAAATCCAAAGAAAAGTATGACAGAAAAACATACAATAAATGTATAAGAAAACGGTGTGCAAAACACTTTTAACATTCTCTGATGAAGATAAAAAGGATCTGTCCAATGCTGGATATTGTTTATGATATATGTGGAGCACAACATCAATGTGTGTATCTGTAGGCAAGTTTTCCCATTCCAGTAATGTAACGCCATCTTGCTCTACCGCACCCCTTAAATTTAAGCCATATGTTTTCCAGTCAATGCTTTGCAACACCTTCATAGATGATCGGGAGATTGTACAAGGTGAAAAGTCCTTGAAATACAAAACCTGATATTAAACATTGTTATCATCCAGATTAAGTAGTGGATAGATAAAATCTAAAACATAAGAAGATAGCTAAAGCATAAAATTGAAGAGAGTTATTGACGGACCTCTGTTTTATTACCATATTCCCGGAAGCACGTATTGTTCTGCATTGATATATTACTTATTAATAAGACTGCCTCCATCACCAGTTCCGTGTGTAAGCGATTATCAGTGCAGCAAGCAACCCCAACCCCAACTTTGAGCTGCTCCCTAAATAAAGGTTCAAAAAGTATATAACTTCAAATCTTTAATTGCTACGATTTAAGAATCTAGAGGCCCCATTTTACAAGCATGCCAGATCCCCTCCAAGAAAGTAAATATTTTGAGAAGGCTTAAAAAAACCATGCAAACCAAGTTCTAGCACGGGCTTCTAGATGTGATAAGTTTTTCTACCACAATCAGTAATAAAATGTAATAGAACTCTTAAAATGGCTCCAATTAACAACCTGTTACAGTTCATATGCCCAATAGCGGACAGACATCAATATTAGGAACCAAGAATTGTCTAGATACTATCATACCTTCAAGGTTCTGCGACCTAACTGAATATGACAACGTACAAATAACTCAAAACTACTATGCTTTCATTGCCTATGTACAAAAAGTGTTAAAGAGGGAATTTCAATATTCAAGAGATAATCAACATATCTCATGAACTTGGATGACACCTACATGTGATGAAAGAGAATGACAAAGTAGAAAAGATGTCTTCATAGAGACTTAACTGAAGGAAAGCAATCAATCTACTACGTTTAGAACAAAAAAGATTAAGATTCTAAATGATAAACGGAAGGTGATTTGAGATTATGAATTTACCAACTTGGGAAGCATGATTTACACTTGTCGCTTAAATTATTTCCATGCTTAACTACATAGTCTTCTATGCCAGACTTAAGAAGTTCTAGATTTGATGCCGACCCTGGTAATTGCTTGCACTCATTTGCAAGAAAAACCTTTTCATATCGTGATTCAGGAACATCGCAATCTTCTGCAACCAATTGAATTGCAATATTCTGGATAAAATATAAAAAGTGAATCATTAAGACTGTGTCAAGTCAAGGCTACTGAATTAAATTTGTAAGGTTGCTTTAAAAATGTCAATGATTAAAAAGTGCCATCTGGCTATCTGATTTAGTGGAATTATTAACTGTTGATGGCATATGAGATAGATGGAAAATGGTCTCCAGCACAGTATTAACCCGCTTCAAGTTATAGTTGTTTGAAAGAAATTAATGCCGCAGAGAATTCTTCACTTGTGTCAGTTTAACTTACAGGAATCTTTAAAATCTGCACCTGCAAAATCAACAAATAAATAGAAAAAATATGAAATGTGTAATACATGGATATAAACAGCAGAGTATTTTGTAGATAAACAGATATTACAACTTCAACAAAATCATTTAAATATATAGGACCAATTTTGATATGCATTGAATACGAAAGCAACAACAAACTTGGTACATTCAGGCATGGTAAGCCTACCAAATTTATGCTTGCTAATTTTATTTAATTTTCATATCAGGTAAAGATTTATCCTGTTTTTGGTGTGGGTTGCAGAAAATAGAAGCACTAGCACTCTTTTGATTTTTCACTATAATAAATTGTGATAAACCAAAATTCTTTAGGCACTCTGCCACAGTGGAGAAGTGCAAAATGACACAAACTTCTGATGTAGAGCCTTAGTAACTGTCTAGAGATGCCGGTGCTTTCTAATAATTGAAACATTTGATTACCGCAGACCCATATTAGTTCAAAGCAATAGATTTGAATTACTTCATTCAATAGCATTTAACTTAATCAGTGTACTTCAAAATGCCCACCAAAAAATATGGCCTACAGTTTCGATCTTGGTTCATGTTTAAATTTTATGAGTATAAATGCAATGATTGCCATTTCTCTAGGTAGGACTGTCAGATGACCAAGGCAGTGATAATTGAGCTCTTTGATCGAACTCATTTAGATTGAAAAAATCAGCTTAGTAGTAAACATTTCATGTATCTCAAGTAATTTATTTTTCACAACAAAAAAGAATGGACAAATTAGCATACCTTCTGTATAAAGGTATGAATATCAGCCAGTAAGAGATCGCGGCTAACAAAAGAAGACAGATAAGCTTCACTACCACTGCAAAATAATATAGTGAAAAAATTATTTTAAAGGAACTTAACCAACAAATTAATCTCAAAATGTATCTCAAATAACTCTTTTACCTGAATTTTGCCCCATTTTTGGTGTTTGAAGGTAGTGTTGTTATTCTAGAGGAACCACTTCCTTTCAGGTTTATCTGATAACTATGTATCTCGGTATCCCTGATGCCTACAATTTCCATAGATTGCAATAAGAATCGTGATAATATAATAACTAAACAAAACATGGCAATATATTCAATAGTTGACTTCACTCAGCAGTTGACACAGCATAATTACACAAGCAACTGGGAAACATAAAACATTTGATAAATTTCCACATGGCTTAAATTCATTTCCCTTTAGACAAAATAGCTGGCCCGGCATATTACCTCCCACATCAAAGCAAGAGCAATACAGTTGACTCGGATACAACAGTTGTTATCTTTTTTGTATTTTGTGCACGCGGGATATCTATATTTTCAGTAAGATCAAACCACAACTAACATTAGAGGAGAACATTAACACTTACTGGTGGTTTTGAGAGAAAGCATTCCATCTGTTTTAAAAGAGGCAAAATAAACAAACAATTACATAAATAAATATTATTTAACTCAGACGGCAATCATGAATTTTTGTTACCCCAATTGTCAGCAACATCCGTGGAAGAAAACCTCAAGTCCTGAAATTCCTCTAAGCAGCTCCCGATGCCAGTATCAGAGACTTCTCAAAAGAAATTCAAATGCTATTACAAATAAAAACTTCACTACTCTTTAGCCGAAACAAGATTTATTAATTTTTAGCATCATTCTTCTGATAACTATAATCCTGCAGTGAGCCAACCAACATCGTTTAGGTTCATTTTTTTTTTTTTGTTTTCCATTAATTAGAAACTTTCCTGGAAATTGAATAGATTCTATCTAATGATAAAATGCGCAATAGAGAAATCGTGTCGAAATACTAGCAAACATTTTTCCTACTTGAAATTCGAAGAGAAGGATCCGAAGATGAAGAGCGAGTGAGAATGATTGCGAGTCTGCAAATCTGCTCCGATAATCGGCATCTCTGATACGCTGAAGATATTAACTATAACAGCAGATTCATGTCACATACATAACCGAACAAATCACGAAACTCGCATGCAATGTGAACATAATTTACATAAACGAACCTGGGAGAAACTCATACAAAAATAAATGAATACAAAATATAAGAACATTTTGCAGAAGAAGAAACTCACATGTAAGCAGAATTCCTGAACCGCAGAAAACTCCATTCAGAATCAAAACTCTCTCTGGAATTCGCGCGCAAAACTAAGCAACGGTTTCGAAAATCAAAATTATAAATCATTCTGAAACGCGGTGGACCCATGGGCGACCCGATAGTCAGGCCCATTAACGTTTGGGCCTCAGTGATTCATTATGAAGTAGCCCATAAATAAAAAATTTCTTGGGTGCTTCTTTCTGCACCCCCATAAGTTTTTAATTTCCCAAAATGCCCTTGTCGAAATTACTGAAAAAGCCTTTGGGAATTAATGAAGGATTGCTGATGGGTGAAAACGAAGACCGTGGAGGATTTTGTGGTGAAGGTTTAGGGGTTGGCTTTTCTCCGTGGTTTCTGGTGGTGGTTTGGTGAGTGGTTGTAGCTGGGGTAGGGTTAAAACATTTTTTGACCTAAGGGCAACTTCGTATTTTCAGCTTGGGTATGGAGGTGCGAAAGAAGAACCCAAATTTCTTTTCATAAAAAGGAAGACAGATTATTTTTTACTTTTTTTAAATATAAAATTAAAAAAAGAAATGTTTTAGATGAGATAAAATAGAAGAAGCATTTGGGTCCCCAAAAAAGTGCTTTATACTTGAACGTTACACTGAAATTTCTGACTTCTTGCACTCACAAAGACAAGCAAGTATGAAATCCTTTTGCAGACAAATATGCCCTTGCTGACAAATGCCGTTGATGGTGATGCTGCTTGTTTTGACTAAATCTCTGAACATGTAATTTTATGTTTGGCTTTATCATTTGTTGAGATTATGAAAATTACCAGTTAAAACAAATATTCATTAAAATAAACTTGAATGGATAAATTGAAATGAAAGTTGTTTTTCTTCACGCAGGGCTCTTAAAGTTGTATTCTTGTAGTACCCCTCTTGCAAGAACTCACATGATGCCAACCAGAGGCATCGCTGGAAGAAACAGAACCGAAACTTTGCAGGAACAATGATATTCTGGTTCGTGGAAGTGGAATTATTCGCCTTTCTTCAACCCTCGCTGGCTTCCTTAATGCATTTATTTAACCATTTTTCAAAGTGCTTGCTTCATATATACTGTTTTCCCTTTACTGAATAGTGACTTTCTCCATTGAAAAGATGTCAGGGTTTCATCACCCTGCTTCATATTGCTATCCTATGTGCTATGTGCTATGTGCCATGGCTAAGAAAAGAATGAAATTCCAACCCAATTGTGTTTCCATTACTCTCCATATTCAACAACATGTACAAAAAAGTGAACAACAAAAAGTACTTTCAATACCATCTAGTTCTAAATGAAGATAACAAATTTACTTTTTTCTGTAACACTCAAGTGTAAAATTTGACTTAAGAAAGGAATCACCAGGGCACTGATTTAACTAACTGAAGTGTATGATATAATGATAACAAAGTTGTGTATCTAAAATTAATATCTCTACCAACTCAAACACTCACGAGCAGATTCCCTATTTCATAGGGGAATAAAGGGACAATAAGGGCAGGGTGACCCCATTAAGCTTATAAGATTGTTATTGGAATGGTTAGTGCTTGATACTTTTGCACAGATCCCGATATTAATAAAACAAATCTGGTCTCTCCCTGTGTCCCCCTTTCACAGTTTTCGGAGAAATTCTTGACTAGATGTTCCTTTATGCGTCACGTTTGGAACATCATCCTGCTCCTAAAGACAGTTACTTTGTTTAGACCCTAGGTATGTATTTCGTACGTAACCGTATAGTAATGTCTATGGCCTACAAACTAGAGCATGACCAGTCATGTATCTCAATTTTTTAACCTTTACAAAATGTCTTTCATCAAATACTGTATCTATGATCTGTTAATGTATGATACATACTTCAATTTTTTAAGTATATATATAAAGATTAACTAAGAGTATTATAATCTCTTTTCTTTTCTTTTCTGCGAGTTTTTTCACATAACAGTCCAATTCTTATCAGCATTATCTAAAATAAGAAAAAAAAATCAATTACAAAAATTAGTAAATTGTCTCAACTATGGAATGTGTTAAGGTTAAAATCGTGTCCAGCTAATTCGATTTTGATTTCAATTAATATCTTAAGTGAAATCATATAAATCTAATACGATTCCAATTTCTCTACTTAACACAGAAATTGTTACTATTTTGCACAATTTTCTTTTTTACTTAAATGAAATCATAGATGAAATCATGTCCACTTTATACAATTCACCTATTTCATAATAAAAAATTTTATTTACCTATTTTTGACAATATTATTACCAATTGCACTATTATTACCAATTTTAAAAAATGGATAAATTCTATCCGTTTATAAAATCGTGTTAGCTGGTATGATCTTACTTAAGCAGAAAAGAAATCATGCAAGGCAATGATAATGTTTAAATGTTGTCCAACTTATACTATTTTAATTAATTTCTTAAGTGAAAATCTATTATTTTAATTAATTCCTTAAGTGAAAATCTATGCATGGCACTATTTCTTTGAGTATGTATTTTTCTGTTTCTAAAATAATTGAAATAATTAGTTGAAAATAATTATTTATAATTGAAACTTTCATTTTGAGTTCAAATTCCGATTACTATTAAACACATTAAACATATATTTAAATAATATAATAAAAATTGTAATTTTGTAATAATATATTGATTCTAAAATTATAATCTGGTAGTAATATATTGATTCTGGTTATCTTTAAACACATTAAACATATATTGAAATAATACAATAAAAGTGGTATGAAAAATCAATAGTTTTTTTTTTAAATCATAATCTAACGTTTATTTTATTTATTTAATTGAAAACTAAATTTAAAATGAAAATTTCAATTATAAATAATAATTTTCAATTAATTATAACTAATTATTTTAACTTTTTTTCATGAAATCAAAATACCATCATAAAAGAGATTTGTCAGATGTATATGTTTTACTTAAGGTATTAATTAAAACAGTACTAGTTAGACAAATTTCAAGTTAACACAGATCAGTTGGTGTCTTACACAATTTTTTTTTCAGCTTAAATAAAATTATGGACATAATTTTTTTCATAATAAAATCTTGTTAGCACGACATGATTTACCATATGATTTACCATTTTAGGCAATACTATTACGAATTGCAGTGTTATGAGAAAAAAATCCTTTTCTACCCTCCTTCCCCTTATAATTTGTTGCAAGAAAAGCAATGCGCACTTATGAACAAAATATGATGAGTATTTGGGTTGTATTGAGTACATAGAGTCACAGACTGTGTCCTTCAATGATTATGAGTGGGAACACCCCAGTAAACAAAAGCTGCACTTTCATGGGGCCTTCAGAGTGTAATGTGTCCTTATGCTGCAAGATCTTGCTTTCTCTCCTTACAAAGCAATCATAGGAGCCAATAAGTTTAAAGAGCACCAAGAATATCTTTAGTTGCCTTCTTTATTAAAGAAAGTTCCCCTCTCCTCCTTTTCTAAATTGAAAATTCCTACTCATTAGAGACCCTATTTACATAACCACTTCTCACACCAAATCCCCTTAAGTGCTTGGCCTTCACTCAAAGAACAAGACCTGCAGCTTTAATACCAAATCCACCTATCCCCCACAATTCTCACACCCCTCATCACAACCATTTTCTCTTCTCAATTCTCTCATTGAAGATGTCCTTACAAGTTCAGCCACAGCCACAGCCACTGATGCAGCAGCAACAGCAACCTGTTCAGGTCTACCCCACCAGTGTCACATACCAGTCACCCCCCCACCGTTCAAACGGATCTTTTGGCTCAGTGTTTGTTGTTTTGGCTATAATAGTAGTCATTTCTGCAGTTGCTTGCTGTCTCGGAAGGCTTTGCAACCGCCGCAGCAGCCACAGCCACAGTCAGAAACATGCTAAGCCTCAAAAGCAGCAGCAGCAGCAGAACCACCACGGCAACTTCCGGCCAAAAGAAGTGGACATTGAGTTCGGGTTTGACAAGAGAATTGCAGCTTCCAAGCCTAATGGACATGGAGCAGGCAGAGGAATGAAGCCTCTTCCTCATGGTGACATGAAAACCTTTGAAATGAAGCTTGGCCACCAAGGCAAAATAAGGCCAGGTCCATGAAGGGAAGTGTTTGAGAAAAGTGTTATGTAGACAAGCCCATCTTCTTGTTGGGGACCGTTCCTTCCTTCTCTATACCATTGTGTTTCCATTTATCTTCTCTGTTTTTTCAGTCTCTTATTAGATCTGCAACTGCAAGGTGAAATGTATAATTATCTTCTCAACTCTTTTATGCCCTTGTTTTGATGTTAGAAACAAAATCTTGTGCTCTGTCTGCAATATGGATTTGTGTAAGTAAAAAGCGTGTAAACATAGAAATGACTCAATTTAATGATGGATTGATTGGATAAAAAATAAGATTTTTTTTGTGAAGTTCAGTTTGAACCGATCTAGATTAACAGAAGTTGTGCTGCAAACAAACCTATAACAAGTTAAAAGAAACTAATCTATAACAGAGTTAATACTCATCCATGCATTAAAGGAGTATATTTGTCCATATACTCCTACCATGATTTTCAATAAAATCTTTCACTTAATAATTTCTCCTTAGACACTCCTTATAATACTGATAATGAGGTCTAACTTATTACCAACCATTCAAACTTCTCACCATTAGGTCAATTCTAACATGATATGGTTCTAAAGAGTGGTCAAATATTTATGGTTTGTTTAACCATGGGTTCGGTTTGTCTAGTTCTTTGCTGATTGGCTAAAACAGCAGTTAAATTGGCTCCTGAATAATGGTAGGGATAAGATCTGCAGAAGTTTAACCATTAGAGACTTTAGGGTAAAGTGTTAACAAGATTGATTTTGATAAAAGATGATTAATAGTGGGATGTTTTATTTTTATTCTAAATTAACATAATTTAGTAGAAACTTTTTTATTACAAAAAAACTACCAAAAATTGTTTCAACTCATAACCAATTATAACCGTATAATCAAATTTTCAACATGAAATCAAATATGAACATATATATCTACAATCACCTCTATCATTTGAAAAGGAAATAAAATAATTTACTGAATCAAGAAGTATCATTTACAAAAAAGGTAATTGCTATATATAATAATGAAACCTACTAACAAGTTAAACAGAAAAGGAAATAAAATAATTGATTATATATAATATCTAGAATATTTGAAAACTAAATAACTCATTATATATAATATTTATAATATTTAATTATATTTTATTTAATATCTCCCTCAAGTTGAAGAAAAAATTTGATAATTTCCAACTTGACAATGAAACAACTGAAGGCGGTAGCATGAAAGGGCATTTGTACATATATCAACTATTTGATGCTCAGTTCTAACATGAATGAGAGTCAAGGCTTCTTTATAAACAAGTTCATGGATGAAGTGATAGTCAATATCTCTAATGATGAGAGGGATTAGAAGCAAAGTGTACAACAAATTTGTTATCGCAAAAAAATATAGTTGTGTCAATTTGAAACTTCAAAACATTTAGATAATCATTGTAATCAAATTACACTAAAGATAAGTACAATATTTTGATTTTGCTAAAGACTTGAACACAATGAGAGACTTTCAGAAAATTAGAAAACATTAAGGAAAACACAAAATTCAGTGGTTGATTTTTTGGTATCTAAACAACTGCTCTAGTCCAATAAATCAACATATGTTGAAAGATGAAGTTTGTTGTTGGCTAGGAAAAAGAGACATTGATGTGGAGTGGACTTCAAGTATTGAAGTAGGTGATGGACTATAACTAAATGTGTGTTTAATGGATTCTGCATAATTTGACTAAGCTGTGAATTACAAAAGTAATGTTTGGTCTGGAAATTGTCAAGAATATAAGTCTTCTAATTAATCTAGGGATCCTTAATAGGGTCACCATCATTGAGGTCAAGTTTTAATTGAGGTCTATAGGTAATGTAGCTAGTTTGGTACATAAAAACCCAATACCATCAAGCAAAAAAAAAGTATATTTTCTCTTACTCAAAGAGACACTATTGCTGGATTTGGCAATTTTCAAGCCTAAGAAGTATTTGAGAGAACAAAAAATCTTTAGTTTGAACAAAAAATCAATGTCAATTGTACCTTATCAACACAAAAAGAATCTGGATTTACTAGGATGATGTAGTCCACATAAACCAACAAAAGAATCGGAACCATGAATAAACAAAAATTAATCACTTTTAGACTATGTAAAACCATATTGCAATAATGTTAAAGAGAACTTGTAGAACCATTGTCTATCTAGAAGCTTGTCTTAGTTTATACATTGATTTATTTAACTTACAAACTAATCCTTTTGTTTTGGTTTTGTAACCCAGGAAAATATTCATGTATCCTTCCTTAAATAACTCACAATTTAAGAATGCACTGTTGATATCTAATTGTTGTAGGTTCTAATTTTTTGTGGCAACGACTGATAAGACTCTTACAGAAGAAGTAAGTTTAGCCATTAGTGAGAAAGTGTCTAAGAAATCAATCCTAGCCTGTTGTGTGTATTTGGCTACCAATGGAGCTTTGTACATGTCAATTGAGCCATCAACGTTCTACTTCAATTTAAAAGCTCATTTGCACCTTATGCAATGTTTGCCTCCGATTAAGGGACTAAATACCAAATGTCATTATCTTCCAAAGCCTTAATTTCTTGAGCCATGAAATTTCTCCGTTCACCATGTAAGGATGCTTGATGATAGAAAATTGAGACTCATAAGTGATAGAAATTTGATTGATAAAAGTTTTGTACTTTGAATTGAGTTTGTCCAAAGAATAAAAATTCTGAATGAGATATAGGAATAAGGTGCTATAGCACATATAATCAAACAAATAAGAAGGAAGGTTTCTTACATGGTTCAAATCATCTTCAAATTCAAAACCATCGATATTAGAGATTGATGTTTTAGATGTAACATGGGGCTCATAAAGAGTGATGGACAAGAGAAGTATCTAAAGGCAAATTATCTAAAGGAAAATTAATCGATATTGAACAAATAAATTACCATATTATGAATGA
>Ga0099825_1005962_pt1 | contig 15445 bp, 10 predicted proteins | sample SiratroredBW_FD_76838 | JGI IMG/M metagenome (GOLD analysis project Ga0099825, IMG submission 76838) | Root nodule microbial communities of legume samples collected from California, USA - Siratro red BW | ecosystem: Host-associated > Plants > Roots > Nodule | place: USA: California | collected... | reverse complement strand
CTCCCCGTGCTCTTTCACTGTTTCGTTATTTTTTATTCTTTTTTGTTTTTTTTTTTGTTATTGATTATAAAAAAATAGTTTTGTTTTTTTTTTTTATATAATTTTTTTTTTTTTTTTTTTTTTTTTTTTTTTTTTTTTTTTTTTCTATCAGGGTATTTTTGGCTGCTCAAGATAACTTACAATCTTAATTTGTATTCTAACATGCATGTGTATGTAGGCTTGGGAAAGTTTGATACTTTTTATCCTAGTTTCTGATTAAGTTTTTGGTAGTCTGAGCCTGGATCAGTACAAGGGTATAGATTTGTGTGTTGATTTTCGTTATTGGGTTGGCATTTTTTCTCTTGTCTTTTTTTTTGTTCATAGAAGCTATGAACCTCTCAGTGAAGCATTCAATTTTTCTTTCTTTTTCCAGGTTTTTTGGGGTGGTTTGGATCCGTGGTTACTGTTGGCATGGATTTCAAGTGACTTCAAATTTAACGCCTGAAGGTTTTTGTGTCAACTTTTTTCTGTTTAATTTTCTTAAGGGGTGGAGGGACTCTTGAAAAAAGGAGAATATAAGGTTGAATAGCTGTTGCTGGTTATAAACCTACAAGTAACTGAGCTGAAAATGGGTTCAAGAGTAGATAGTGGTGAAGATAGTGATAACAAAGGTAGTATGTGGGATTTGGATCAGAAGCTTGACCAGCCTATGGATGAAGAGGCAGGAAGGCTTAAAAATATGTACAGAGAAAAGGTATGATGCCTCATTGCAACTTGGTTTTACCTTCTTTCTCTTACTGAATTTGTCTTGTCGCTAATGTTAACTCTTTGTGGGGCGTGGGGGTACTTATAATTATGGTTCATAACTTGCATAAATTAAGGCCATGCAATTCATTACTTATAATTATGATTCTTAACTTGTATAGAAATTAATAATTGCGATGATGAATTGTCAATCCAACATTAAAAATTTTAACTAATATAGCCATCCTCAGTGAGGCAGCCCTGGCACAAGTGTATTGTTATCCCTTGGTGACTGGTTGGTCATGGTTTGAATTAGGAACCATTCCCTTTGCAGCATAGAGTAACTCTCTCCCTATACCTTCGCATAGAAGGAGCCTTCCAGCACCTATGTTGGTTAATGTAGGTATCATCAAATGTTATCTCTATTTGAAAGGATTCTTGGACTATAACCTATGGAATCTACAATTTTGTTTGTCCGTTCTTATTATTAATTTCAGTCAGCTTAAATTGTATTCTAAGTTGCTACTGTCAAGGACTTCATAGAACACAAATTAAAGAAAAACTAATGTTTTCCTTAGAATCAAGAAAGATTCTCTGCTTTTGAATGCATTGCATATCATATATTTGAAATAGGTCAGATCTTGAAACCGGTAAGCAACTGCAATTTTGGTTGCAAAGTCAAGGTTTTTGAACTTTCTACAACTGCAATTAGGGCTGCATCAGCCACATTTGTCCACAATTTCCTACAACATCAAGAATGATGAATTTGAAACCGTATTTGTCTCGTTCAATAGACAAATACTTGCAGCAATTGTAATTGGGGCTGCATCAACCGCTTTAATATGCAATTTTCTTCCACAACATCAAGGAACACAATTGAACTGCGATTATGGCCCCAACTGTAACAACAATTTGAAACCTTATTTAAATGGCAAATACTTAAAGCAACTTGAGTTCGTAAAGTCAATTTGACAAAAAAATCCAGCTATTCTGGTGTTATGCAGATGCATCAATAAGCTATTATGTAAGCTAAGAGATTTGGTCTGTAATTCCTTGCTAATACAGTTTTATTTGTTCAGAAATTTTCTGCACTTTTGCTCCTGCGGCTTTCATTTCAGAGCCTTGGCGTGGTTTATGGAGACTTGGGCACTTCACCCTTGTATGTTTTCTACAATACATTTCCAAATGGAGTGAAAGATCAGGAGGATGTAATCGGAGCTCTTTCTTTGATTATCTACTCTCTTACCTTGGTGCCACTCCTCAAATATGTTTTTGTAGTATTAAGAGCAAATGACAATGGCCAAGGTATAGATTGTTTTGTTCATTTTTGTTGTATATATTTAAGATAATACTTAGTACAAAATTATAACTTTTCTAAGTGAACAAATCAGCTTCTTGAATCTGGTTTTTATGATATTTTCTGTAAAGAAGATTCCCACAACATACACTCTGTGTAGTAGATATTTGCATTCCATATGATAGTGGGACAAAAATCTGAAATCAGAGGGATATCTTAATACCAGAAAAATTTCCCCTTGCTTTATGCCTTTCCTTAGATGTCTGCAGTGTTTTATTATTCATTGTTAAAATTCCTTATTAGTATATCAGATTCACAAAGAATGATAATGTTTGATTTTTCACAGACAAGTATCTTGTTAATTGATAAACTATCCAGTTTCCTTTCATAATTTTAATTAACAAAATTCACAAGGTTTTTTTATATAGGTTGCATTAGATAGATATGCTACTCAGACTGCTGAGCTTCAATGAAGTTTTATCAAAACTGACATTAGTGAAACAGGTGGAACATTTGCACTTTATTCCTTGCTTTGCCGGCATGCGAAGATAAAAACCATTCCCAACCAGCATCGAACTGATGAAGAGCTAACGACGTATAGTCGGTCTACCTTCCATGAAAGGTCCTTTGCTTCGAAAACGAAAAGATGGTTAGAGGAACAAGAATCTGCAAGGAGTGTCATTCTTATTCTTGTTCTTGTTGGCACCTGCATGGTTATTGGAGATGGGATTCTTACCCCAGCTATATCTGGTATGCCTTCTTAAGCTGATCTTATTCCCATTTTATTAAGAATATTTCAATAATTTCAACTTGCTTGCTGTTTACCAAAGATATATATATCAATGCATGTGCTTCTGTATATTATGTGTGCATATGCATGCTGACTTACCAGACTGTGGAAGGTAATTACAAATTTATTATTTAGGATGACAAAAAGGCACAATGATGTGGATATAATTGTTGGTAAAATGACCTTGTATGTACTTGTACTAATAGAGTAGGCGACAAAAATGTATTTAAAACTGAAGCTTGATAGGGACAACGAATTCATGATATTAGTACACTACTTAGAAAACCTGTGTTCTTTGTACTTAGTTAATTACTTCTCTGGAGTATGACTTTCTTTTCATTAGATGTGTTAGAATATGTTCAGAATAGGCTAAGTAAGCGTTATTCAAAAGCTGTTTTGGGTTGTACCTATCTGTATGTCGGATTACTTGTTTTTTACTTTTTCCTTTCACATCATTGTATCACATAAGGGAGGCCTTTTCAAGCTCTCAAATTATATTGCTCTCTCTTTCTTTATTTTCTTAAATAGATGTATCACTACTGATTGTCAGGTGTTTCAGTTTTATTGTAAATTGCAACTTTTCTAATATTTCCCGCCATATATAGGTATGTGCAAAATACTCTGTTCTATTCATCACTTATCTGTTATCTGATTCTCACACCATATGTATACTTTAGAAAGTTTCCGAGAAAACACTGCTGTAAGGATACAATTCATGTGAAACCTGTAAGGATGTAGTATTTTTTTTCTCTTGAAATACTATGCTGTACAGCGGATTAGTCGGCCACTGTTGATATTCCTATTTTGGTAAATTTAAGGCTGGACTTGATAAAGGGAATTTTTGAGCTTAAATATCATTATAAATTTTAAATTTTTATCTGGCATATCTTCTTTTTTGATATGTTTGAATGAGCTTGAGTTCATTTTAGTCTAAAGTTGATCAAATGAGTCAGAAATTAAACAAAAAGGAGAAATTAAAGCAAGGTGTTACTGTAACTGATCTTTGAAAATATTGTTTTCACCATTTCATATACAAATCTTTGAAGATAATAAACATAATGAAGATAAAGTGACATGTTTGTAGTAATGATACAGAAAATAAACACTTTTTTTTTTTTTTTCCTGAAATCAAACAAGCCTGTAATTCTTTCTTGAAGAAAAAATTCCATTTATGTTTGATTATGTTGTATTGCAAATTTGCAAAGGGATCCTTACTAAATGTTATTATTGCTAATAAGCTTTTGTTTTCATGAGTATCATCTTTAACACATCTCCAGTTATTTAAAGAAGAGATTCATAACCATATCTTCTGTTGTAGTTTTATCAGCTGTTGGTGGCATCAAGGTAAACCAGCCTAGGATGAGTAGTGGTATGTTCCTTTCCTACAACTATAATAAGACATTTTTTTAATTGCTACTTCTTTGTGAGCAAGTATTTATTGCTTGAATTCATTTTAAGCCCTTAGGTCTTGAATTCTGTCTGAAATACAGGTGTAGTAGTGCTGGTTGCTGTGATAATATTAGTTGGGTTCTTCAGCATGCAACATTATGGGACGGATAAAGTTAGTTGGCTCTTTGCTCCAATTGTGCTTCTTTGGTTTCTCCTAATTGGAAGTATAGGTATATTTAACATCTGGAAGTATGGAAGCAGTGTTCTAAAAGCTTTTTCTCCAGTATATATATATCGCTATTTCAGAAAAGGAGGAAAAGATGGCTGGACTTCCCTTGGTGGGATCATGCTCAGCATAACAGGTATGATTCAATTTTATTGTTATTGTTTTCCTTCCCATATTTCAGAACTATTAATAAATGAAGTGACTATTTATAATTTTGTACTGTACAAATTGTCTTGTGATGACTTATATCAGGGACAGAAGCTCTTTTTGCTGACCTAGCCCATTTTCCGGTCTCAGCTGTACAGCTTGCATTTACTCTAGTTGTGTTTCCTTGTCTTCTTTTAGCCTATTCTGGTCAAGCTGCTTATCTTATGAGTAACTTGAGTCATTCTCAAGATGCCTTTTACCGTTCAATTCCAGGTTAGTCATTTCTTCACTCTATTGAAATTGTTGTCTGTGAATTGTGATTTACATGTAGTATTTTGGAATAGTTGGAAAATCCCAGAATCATGGTATTAAATTGATTCCAGAATTATGTGGCTATTATTTGTGGATATGTTACTATTAAAATATTTGTTTTTTATTTTGTATTTTAGGTAGTAATCTGTTTACTAGCCTAAGTGTAGGAGTTTATTCTCTTTTTAGTTTCTATTTTCTAGCTTTCTGTGTATATATTTTGATTATCGATGATGAAATAAGGGTCTGATAGAAAATTATCCCAAAAAACCTGTTTCTGGAATATATTCTGATAATCAAGTATATTGCTACATTAAGAATTGAAAACTTCATGGATGCTATGCTTCTCTCCTTTTTCCCCTCCTACTTTCGAATTTATGTTAATTGATTTATTATAATTTTCTTTCTATATATTACAATGAAATCATCCTTGCATTTTGCTAGGCTGTGTAATAAATTTAACTTATCCTTACCAACTCAATTCAGGCTGATAATACACATCGCAAAAGGACAAGATTAAGCCTTAGTTATTAGACTGAGTATAATTGAGAGTCATAATGATGTTTTGTCCCTTTTGGTTAAGTTAGACTTTAGATATACAGGCTAGTTCTGTGTGTATGTGAGAGAGAGTGAGTGCATGTGTATGAGTACTGAAGCCTAACCTGTGTTGGGTTTTACTTTCAATATCTTCTCTTTTTCTACATTAGATAACTAGAATCTCTTGCCTCAGAGCGTCCCCTCATTTTTCTAATGCAGAATTTAGCTGATCAGGTTTATCATTTTTGTTGAATAATGTGTTGTTATAATATTTTAGTGGAGATTGAATGCTTATCCAAGGTCTATTAAGAAGAGTATTTAGTGGTATTTATGTGACTGTTTATAGTTGTAATGTTAGATCACTGTTTTAGAATAAGAGTTATATTGTAGTCTGTAAAATGGCTGTGAATGTACTTCAGAATGGTCAATTCAAATATTAGATGTAATGGTTACAATAATTGTTGGATTTTCACTACCATAGTTTCCTTGTGTCTTTTCTCATAGCTTGCTTATATATTTGAACTGCCATGGTATTCCTTATGTTAAAGCTTGCGTCCAGCCTGTCCAAAGACTCTTATTTTGACTTGTTTTCTTTACTGATTAATTTATACACTTTATAAACCTATTACAAGAATTGTCTACCTTTTCTGTTTGATGATGCAGATATGTTCATTTATTAATTGTTTATATATTAGATGCTGATTATCCATAGTATTGCAGATAGAATATACTGGCCAGTATTTATTGTTGCAACATTGGCAGCCATAGTTGCAAGCCAGGCCACAATAACTGCAACTTTTTCAATTATTAAGCAAGCTCTTGCCCTTGGATGTTTCCCTAGAGTAAAAGTTGTATATACATCACAGAAATTCCTTGGCCAGATTTATGTTCCAGATATTAATTGGATCCTTATGGTTCTTTGCATTGCTGTTACCGCTGGGTTTGAAAATCAAAACCAGATTGGAAATGCATATGGTAAGTTCCCCTTACTGAATGTTAAGATGAATATGCTGTTGCTTTTTAGCATGCACATGATTAAAATTTTCAATTTTAGGCTTGATAAGAAGACAATTGAGAAACAAAATGATCTTAAAACTGAAAAAATAAAATAAAAGGAAAATAGAAAATGAAATAAGCTTCTACATAAGTAAAAAAATTAGCTTTTGGAGAAGCTAATATGAACAAGCTTCTACAAAATTAGCTTAGAAGAGTCTGTTTGGACAAACTTCTCCATAGAGACTTCTACAAGAGAAAAATAAGAAGAAAAGTGAAATGAACTTCTCCACAAGTTAAACTCATGCGCAAGTTAAAAAATAAAAATTTAGAGAAATCATATTAGAAAGCTTCTAGAATTACATTATACAGAAGTTAATTTTAACTTACAGAGGGTCTGCCTCATTTTTTCATCCGTTTTATCATAGAAGTCCTTATCGAAAAGTTCGTCTAAATAAGCCATTATACATTAAATAATTTAGCTTATAGAGAAATTAGTTTCATTTTTTTCTTTTTTTAAAAGTGCTCATAAAGAAGTTTATCTAAGCAAATCCTTACTTTTCTTTTTATTTGGTAAAAGTATTATTAATTAATTTCATTTAGTAGCTTGCATCAACTAATGAGCACTACACCTTAACCTTAAGATTATACCGTACAGTATGCAGCTTGTACATCCCATTTAGACATATTGATCTTGTCCGACAAGTTTATGTATATTCATGCACAAACGCTAGCATACTGCTTATGCTACGTGCATCCCATTTCAATATCTTGTTGTTTTGGTCCTATATGAATTACATTTAAATATGCAAGATGGATAATGAGGGTGAGCCTTGGAGCAACAGAAAGGTTGCTGCATTGTGACCAGGAGGTCACAGGTTCAAGTCCTGGAAACAATCCTGCTTTGTGGGGGGTTAAGGCTGCGTACATTTACCCTCCACATGCTAGGTGAGAGCCTTGTGCACTCGACCACCCTTTATATTTGTTTGCAAATGTTAAAATGCAGAACAAACATTATGTTAGAGAAACAATCATAAGAGAGAGAACTGTGAAATGGCGTTGACTAACAAACTTCATTGGCCTCCTTGTACATGCAAGTATTAGGGTGTTTACAAGTGTAGTACATACACTGACAAACCTAGCCTATACTAAGATAAGGTCAAACACACTGGTTATCATGTTTATAAACTCCTTTACAGCAGGATCTTTGTAACACCTTTCTTAAGACGATTTCCACTTTGTATGGTCAAAACCAGCACAGATATAAGCTTGATGTGTGCTCCCTATACAGGCTACCGAACATGATGAGACTCACTGGGTCTGGGTCATACAAATTACTAACAGCTATCAAGAAATAGAGCCAATTGACACGAACGGGGTATTCAATTCATTTTTTCAAATTTGTTTTGCGGTAAAGGGATTACCAAAGTTGAAATCTAGGTGTTCCACACGGTGTTAGATCAAGATCTCATACCATGTTGGTGGACATCACAAGAGATGGAGAATTATAAATGGAATTCAGTATCATGCATTGCTTGTGTGTATGTCTGTATTGTACAAGCATGGACTGGGATACATACTAGTACTTGAACCAGTCCAACTATACACCAAGATAATCCCAGTCATTTTTTTTAAATAGTAAAAGAAAATCTAGACAAGAGTAGATAAGAGGGGACAAGAAGCTCTCTAAAACTTGCGACATTCCAGGATGAATATCCTTGAAGGAGGGAAGATAAAAAAAAAAAACATAAGGTGAATTATTCATGTTTCTCTTGAGGGAAATAATGATCCATATAGTGGGAATTATGGGTAACACTAGTGGGAGTTATTTACTAGAGGATATTAAAGATTACTTAGTGGGAATTAATGTGAAATTTAGTGGGCCTTAGCCAATTTAACCTATAAAAGGATGTACTTCTAATATAATGAGGGAGATATATGAATTTTGAAGAAAATTAAGCTTTTTCTTTGTGAGAATTTTATGAACCAAATTTGATTTTATTAACCTGATTGAATATCAGATAGGTCCTCCTTCCATTTTTTCATCAAAATGAATAGAAGTAACAAACATGTAGCAAAATTTCTCAATCTCCATTAACTCAACAATTACGCACACATATAGAGAGAAAGAGGAGCAAGAGGTATATGAATATGGGAACTAAATCTTCACCATAACATCTAACCATGAATGTATAAGATTAAAGTTAAAAGGTGTTTATCTGGATGGTGGTAGCCTTATTTCAATGTTAAGAGAGTATAAGCAACCAAATAATTTCCTATGAACCGATATGAGCTCTTCACAGATCATAATGTTCGAGTAAAATTTTCCAAATAGCCCTATAACGTTCTTTCCCTACCTTTTGCATTTTGGTGTTTCAAAACAACACGGTTTGGGAAACTTTGTAATGCTCTTGGACATGTTTAATATTTCTGTTTTACAATGTGATTACAGCCTTTCTTCTATTATGCTAGTTAAACTCTGTAATGCTAGGAACTCAAATTGTATATTTATTGTTTTCATAACAGGTACTGCAGTTGTGATAGTCATGCTAGTTACAACATTCCTTATGATTTTAATCATGATACTAGTGTGGCGTTGCCATTGGATTCTTGTCCTCATCTTCACTACTTTATCATTGGTTGTGGAATGCACATACTTCTCCTCAGTCCTCTTCAAAGTTGATCAGGGTGGGTGGGTTCCACTTGCAATTGCTGGAGCATTTCTGATTATTATGTCTGTTTGGCATTACGGTACTGTGAAACGCTATGAGTTTGAAATGCATAGTAAGGTCTCAATGGCATGGATTCTAGGTCTTGGCCCAAGTTTAGGACTTGTTCGGGTTCCCGGAATTGGATTGGTCTACACAGAACTTGCAAGTGGAGTGCCCCACATTTTTTCCCATTTCATTACCAACCTACCAGCCATTCATTCTGTTGTTGTTTTTGTATGTGTGAAGTACCTTCCTGTCTACACAGTCCCGGAAGAAGAGAGATTCCTTGTCAAGAGAATTGGACCTAAGAATTTCCACATCTTTCGATGTGTGGCACGGTATGGCTATAAAGACCTGCATAAGAAAGATGATGATTTTGAGAGAAAACTCTTTGAGAATCTGTTCACATTCGTTCGCCTGGAATCTATGATGGAAGGATGTTCAGATTCAGATGAATACAGTTTATATGGACAACAAATAGAGCATCCAAGAGATGGCCTTTTGCATAACAATGGAAGCACAGTTTCTTCCAATATGGATTTAACAATGTCCTCATTAGATTCAATAGTACCAGTTAGATCACCACATCACATGAATATTACTGTCAGGTCTTCTGGTCAAACAAGCAGCCAGACTGAAGTAGATGAACTTGAGTTTTTGAATAGCTGCAGGGATGCTGGGGTGGTTCACATTCTAGGAAACACAGTTGTGAGGGCAAGGAGGGAATCAAGGTTCTACAAGAAAATAGCTGTTGATTATATATATGCATTTCTTAGGAAGGTATGCAGGGAAAATAGTGTGATCTTCAATGTTCCTCATGAGAGTCTCTTAAACGTTGGTCAAATTTTCTATGTATAGCATATAGCTCCTGTCCTTCTGTGATTGCCATTTTTCTGCGAAGTTGAGCTAAGTGTAGCATATGAACAACACACTTTGCTTATGGTAATCCATGTTTCAATTCTGAGGAATTGACTTAGAAGAATGGTTTTTTTGGCACTTATCTCTTAAAAATTGAAACTGTTGGTCCCAGATGGCTACATGATTTTCAACTCATTTTTCTGTGAATACTAGGTCCTTTTACTCTTCATTTCATGCTGCCTAATTACTTTAGATAGGAAACATGAATATTTAAGTAAATTACATCTAACCAACCAATATCATTTGAAATTTTGATTATTTTCTCTACTAGTGGTACCTTGTGGACAAATCAAAGGTGAACAAACTTCAAATTATGTGAAAGTTTGGTAGAGTTTGCAAAACTTTTCCAAACATATGGGGTAAAAGTACTAGTGTGTGGGGATACATTGGTGATTATTTTTTTAAAGTAAGGGGGACACAAGTGGAACAAACTCAAAGTTATAGGTGAGTTAGGCACAACTAAGCTTTATATTTTTGTTGTGTGGAATCTAAGTTGCTTCATCTGGAATCTAAGCTTATATTCTCTGCTTCTGTAGAAAAAAATAATTTGATTGAAACATTCTAATATCATTAATTTATCATGAATTAGTTTTATTTAAATTTTAAATTCAATCTATATGAATGTATCACTTTTAGTCCAATATTTTTTTTACTCTCAAGGACTCATTTTTACTCCTTTTCTGTGTTGATTTCATTCTAGTTTTTAAAATTCTTTTAAGACCCTCTTTGTATGTTTTCATTCTCCATGTGGGTTAATTTTGAATAGAATCTCTAATTTGTTATTGTATAGTAATTTGGAGGTTCTTGTTTTTTTAAGATTTTAATCCAACTTTGTGAAAGTTATAATGTAATTTAGATCTTTTGCTAAAACTTTCAGCACTCCACCAATTTTAAAAATACCAAAAATATTCTTGATATTTTATTCCAAGTCCATGGGAGGTATTTTTGGAAAATAGGTTCGAGAAAATATTTTTCAAAATATAAATTTTATGTTTCAGAAAATACTTTTTAAAATAATTTTTTTAGAAAATATGTTTTGGAAAGTAAAATTTATATTTAGAAAATATTTTTCATAATCTATTTCCAGATAATATATTTTAGAATGTAGAATTTATATTCAAGAATATATTTTCTAAAATTTATTTTTAAAAAAATATTTTCAGAACCTAAAATTTATATTTTAAAAAATATTTTTCGAAAATAGATTCCAAAAAAACATTTTAATAAATACATAGGATATTTTAGTTATTTTGTGTCAGTGATGGATGCAGGTTCAAAAGATTCTTTTTGTTGTATAATTTTATGTTCAAAAGATTCATATGTAGAAAATATAACTTTTAAGAAATATAAATGATTTTATGAAGATAAAAATTGAGGAATTATATGATTAATTTTTATTAAGGGTATATGTAGTTAAATTTTAGTTATATAAATTGTGTACTTTTATTTTCAATGAAATGTAGAACTATTTAATTAAAGATGATATAAAAATAGATATAATAATAATGTATCCCATTATATAAAGATAAATTATGGAAATGATAAGAGCATTGGATTCCTTAATACTGATGCATCTGTTAATTCCTTCTATATTAAAAAATAAAAATAGATTATATATTTAATGTAACTTAAAAGATTGAATTAATATATGGCTAAGTTGCAAAACTACATGATACTTATCAAAAAAAAATAAACTACTCTCGTGATAGAAAACTTGTTAAAAAATTCAAATCTATATTTTGTTCCCACGACTTCGCCAATGTAATTTTTGTATCTTATAAACATTTGCTTTAATTCTTTACTCTTCTAAAACTTTTAATTTTACTGTTAACTTATTTTTTATTTACGATTGAAAATATATTGAAGTGTCAGACAATTATAACAATATTAGATACAAATTAATAAAAGTGTTTAATTGTAAAATTTATCATAGTTATCACAAAATAATATATTAACATTTGTTGTTAATAAATAAATACTATATTAGATTAACATTACTTACTTTTAAAAATTTAAAGAATCAAATATGCTATTAAATTTTCACAAAGACAAAAAATTACACATTGTTAAAATCATGAGGATTTAAACCTAAAATAAATATATTTGAAACATCTGAAGTGACAATCCAAGCTCTACACACACAACTTGGATATTTTGTGTTGAATTCAAAAGTGCACACAACATTTTCAAAGCATTATTAAAATCATTTAAAATTGGCAAGTAAAATTATTTAAGAATTTATATATTAAAAAAAGTAAAAAGAAAAGGTATTCTATATACATATGCCTGCAGTGAAGTACAAAGAAAACTGGAAAAAACAGAAGAAAAGCATGGATGCATGACATACTAGTACTGCTTTTGCTCTGCCATCACTCCATCACTCCATCACCTCCCCTCATTATTATTCCTCATCAAATCAAGTGTAATCATTTTTCTTACTCAAAATCAAACACTGCATTTTCATCTTTACATGCCTCAATCTATTCAAATTATAGTAATCACGTGGCTGATGTATGTTGCAGTCAACCCAACTTACACATATTGCTATTATTGTTGCTTTCATTACTTTTCTTTATTCTACTTCACAACCATTCAAAGATTTGCATTAATATTATTTTTTTATCACATTATTATATATCTTTTCCACACTTTTTCTCTCTACCCTATTATAAAAATTCTCCACGTAAATAAAGTTTGCCCAGTTACCTCTGCCCCTACCCATTGTTATTATATATGGATCATGTGATAGCACTGTGCATGTTCAGCTAAAAATAAATATATATATTATGAAAGTTCTTCCAACAGTCAAACAATTTGCTCCTATAAGAGAATAGTATATGATTCAAGTTCCACAATCCACAATCCACAATCCACAACACTCTCATTTTCACTCATTCACTCTATCATCATCAATAACATTCACATATTCATATATTCCTTTCCACAAGTTGCAAATATATGACACAAAAAATGTGGCCTTTGAGCTCTCAGAAGAACAGCAGCAGCAGCAGCATGAAGATGCAGAATGAATCTGCCACCACCACTACCACCACTACTGTGGTAACCAAATCCATGGTATCAACATGCCACTGTTGTTGTTTGGTGACAAAACTGATGAGGAGACTCCGGAGACGTGGCCGCACACTGCGACCAAAAAGTGGCACTCGACAAGGTTCCTTCCAGTGCCGCTATGATCCCTTGAGCTATTCCTTGAACTTTGATTCCACTGGTTGTGGCAGCTTAATGGATGAAGATTACTGCAAGTTCTACGCTTTTTCTTCCAGGTTTCTGGCAAATCCAAGACCTTCATGCCCCGTTCTTCAACTACCATCAGGGAACCCCCATTAGCCACTACAATCAACTTCTTCTTCTTCTTTTCTTTATCAAATAGTACTTTCTCATTTTTTCAGAAAAATACCCTTCTTTCCAATGATAAAGATGGGTAGGTATTAGGGCATCATCTGCGAATTTTCCTAGTGTAGGGATCTAATGTATAAGACCTTGTTGCGTAACATATATATTCAATGAAATGAATATCAGTTATGTTATCGTTAATTTCGTTTACTTCTATATACTTTGGCTCGCGTAACTTCAAACATATTAATTCATTGGTAATCTCTTCAAGTCTCATTTCTAGTTAAGTTACTACAGATTAATCTAAATTTCAGACAAATAAATTAACGAATCTTTCTATTTAATTTTTTTTTTCTGTCTGGGATTGGAACAGTGTATATACTTGGTCAAAGAGAAAGAAGGAAGAAAAAAACTATCAAGATTAATTGAAAAAACAAAGCCTAGAACCTTTCGCCACGCAATTATTTTAAGTAGGATAAAAATAATAGCATATGGATTTATTCTTTGGAATAAAGTCAAACGATGTTATTACGTTAACGATTATTATTGGATGTTGAAATATTCTCTGTACACATTCATCACAACCTACCTTTTTCCTTCTATATTGAGCTTTTTTTAAGGAGCATATCTATATATTAGAGAGTTAATTATCTTATGCAACAAAAAAAAAAAATTACTAGGTTGAATGTGTGGAGTGTAATGAATATTAGCATAAGTGAATTGTTAGAAGTATTTTAAAGAGAGTGTGAGAAAGTGCGATGCAGAGAGAGATAGTGTTTCTTGAAATACGGGGAGGCATGTGCAGTAGAGCTACTTTCTCCAAGCAGGCAGAGGTTATAAGAGAAGTTATCAGACAAAATTCCGCAAATAATGGTCAACAAAATTAGAACCAACACACATGCATAGTCTAGGTTTAGCTACGACACAGTTGTTAACTTCCAGTGTTTTCTTTTTCTCCTTCTAACACAAATTAGTAAATTATTTAATCATATACTTTATATTTTTTTTCAATTTTCTCTGGGTTACCTCTGTTTCTTATTACAAAAAGTTATATTGACACTAATAAGATATTATATACTAATAAAATAATAATAGTATATATAAGTGTTATATGGATGTAAAAGATAAACGGTAGTGTTAAAATAAGATCACCCTTCTTGTTATTAACTTCTTTAATAATTTAGAAATTTAGAAAATGTGCTATCTCTTTTGTTTGAAGAATACTGTACTATATGCTTTCATAAAAGAGAAACTGGAGAAGAGTTAGAATAATGTATTCAATATATTACAATTTATGTAATAAAAGTTTATAAAGTTATTTTTTTGACAACAAAGGAAAGATAGGTTCAGAAGAGAATAATAAATTATATAATGGAAATAAATTGTAAAATTATATTGCAAATATAACATTATTATTTTCTCTTTATATATCATGCATTTTTTTTTATAAGAGTAACGGTCAACAGATTCAGCATCAACACCCATGATTTAAACTGTAGTAGTTAATTATATAAGTTTGTATGTCTGTTTAGTTTCTGATATCTTAATGATTCCATGCACAAAGATACAGGTGACAGCAAAATCCGTGACCAAACAATTACTTTAAAACTATTCTGAAGATACCTATTCAAGTTTCAAGTTTACTAAGTCCAAGTAGTTTTTTTTTTTTTTTTCCTACTAGAAGTTATAAACAGTTTTAGACTTCACAAATAGGAGGTAATTGATAAAATTTTGAGCTAATGAGATTCTAATTTATAGATTCTAAAATAATAAATTATAACTTATTAGATAAAAAAATATTTAGTAAAATTAATGAGTAAGCTAGTTGATAAATTGTAAACTAATATGGAAGAATATAATTATATTAGTTTCATCATATAAATAAAACGTATTATTTAAAAAAATATATTATTATATAATTATAATTTTAGATTTTATAAAATAATTAAATTCTTATTAACATTTTTAGTTTTATTTTTTAAAAAGTTATATATATATATATATATATATATATATATATATATATATTTTTTTTTTTTTATTTTTTTATT
>Ga0099825_1005961_pt1 | contig 15445 bp, 8 predicted proteins | sample SiratroredBW_FD_76838 | JGI IMG/M metagenome (GOLD analysis project Ga0099825, IMG submission 76838) | Root nodule microbial communities of legume samples collected from California, USA - Siratro red BW | ecosystem: Host-associated > Plants > Roots > Nodule | place: USA: California | collected... | reverse complement strand
CTTTTTTTTTTTTTTGAGATATTTTTATATAATTTGATTAGTAAACTAAAATTAAAAATTTTTAATTTTTTTTACTTTTTAAAGTTTTTTTTATTTTTTTTAATTTTTTTTTTTAATAATTTAAAATTTTTTTTAAATTTTTTAATTTAAAAATTTTTTTTTAATAATTTAATTAATAATTTTTTTAAAATTTTTTAAATTTTTAATTAATTTTTTTTTTTTTTTTGAGATATTTTTATATAATTTGATTAGTAAACTAAAATTAAAAATTTCTAATTTTTTTTACTTTTTAAAGTTTTTTTTATTTTTTTTAACTTTTTATGTAAAAAAAAATATTTTAATTTTTTTAAAGAATTTGATTATTAAATTTTATTTGTGATTTTTATTATATATGTGAATATTTGAAAAAAAATATGATAATGTTTTTATATTTTAATTTTAATTTATTAATCAAAAACAAGTTTTAAAATAAGAAACTGTTTACCTAAAATAAAATAAATGATTTTTTAATATAACTAAAAACAAAAAAAAAGCATATATTTAAAACATAATTTCTATATTTAAAGGAAGAGTTTATGTTAAAATCGTTCTTTCAAAATATAACTTACCATGTGTAACTTTTAAAAAAATTATCTATTTCAAATAAATTCAATAAAAATGTCCAAGACAAAAGTGTTTGTAACTGCTGCAGTTGATATATATATATATATATATATATATATATATATATATATATATATATATATATATATATATATATATATATATATAACCACCTCTTCAAACTACACCGTGAGAAAAATCTAGCATGAGCTGCATGGAACTCGATTACGTATTCAGATTATTAAATTTAATTAAAAGATTAACACTGTAACATAATAACTGATATTGTCTAATTCTCATTACATACATTTATTTTAATTTTAAATCTCAAATTGAAATTCGAATTTACAAAATCACTATAAAATGTTCTTTTTATCCATAACATAATCAATACTATCTTCAATAGAAAAACCTTTTTTAGACCATAAATATTAATTTTCTATATTTATTTATAAAATGAGGAGACGTATATAATATGCAATCCATTTCATATATTGTCTCACATGACCATTTAAGAGTAGCAGAAGTAAATATCAGAAGTAGGAGAAGTCGTGCATTCACCGAAATTTAGAAAATAAAATTCAGAAGTGCATGTTCTGGATTTTGTTGGAAAAATATGTTTAATAATCACTCACATATATGATTAATTGAGTTACTTTCCAATTATTTTTAATCCCGTCTTCATTTTTAATATAAATTTTGTTTAAAAATAAAATAAATTTGATGTAAATATATATTGCCTTTTATAAATATTTAGACATTTGAAATATTAGATTGAAAAATAGAACAAAATTAAGATAGATTGAAGTTAGTGGGCCAAACCAAGGGTGAGAGTTGTGGAAACTTAGCCAGCCTACTAGCGATAGGTTTGGTATTTCTTACGTACCAAATTATAAATGCATCTAAATATATATAATTTTGAAAAGTCAAATTTATTTATTTATAGAAACAGTTCAATTACATAAAAATAAGTTATAATTATATTTACGGCTACATTATAATTTTATTTATGTGGCCAAAATATTGTGACTGTATATCTATGATGGGGAAGAGCATCCACTTCTTTATTATTTTTTAATAAAATATAAGCTAGGAATATGTGGGCATTAAATTAAATAATATCATTTTAATAATTGTGGTGACTAGAATATACGAAATAATTTAATTGTATGCTTAAGAACATAATTTTTTATAATCAATATTTTAAAATATTATATGATTAAAGTAAAAATATAAAATGAAATGTTAACTAATTAAAACTATTTTTTAAAATTAATATATGTAATATATATATGAAAAACAAGCGAATTAATCCCACGTGTCAAATAGAAACGTAAATATTTAAAATGATTGAGATGATATCTAAACAGATGATAAATCAAACTGTATTATAGAGAAAAACTCAATTTTTTTTGGTCGGCAAAGAGAAAAACTCAATGATTTTGACTTTTTGCATGGTACAAATTTTTAAATTATGAAATTGACAGTATGGGTTCAGTATTTAATCTTGCCCCTGTGACTTTTTTTCTTCAATCTTATTATGATTTTCTGTTTTTATAATTTTTATTTGAGTTTTTCTATTACTTTTTATTTTATTGTTTTATTAATGAACTCGATTAGTTGACTATGATGATAGGGTTGGTTAACCAAAAAATAAAGTTGAAAAATCTCAAATCAATTAACATAATTAATCAATTAATTGAATATTATGATAGGATTAGTTCTTTTCAATTTCCCCTTTCATCCATGAACCCTTTTTCACTTTCACAACTTTAACAAAAATATATTCGTGTTTTATATTGTTATAATATCACTTATCCTATTTCTGATATAGTATGCTTGCATTCCATATATTTTCTTTTTTCTCTTCAGAGATATTTTCTATATTTCTGTCATCATAAGCACGGTATTATATTTCCCGTATTGTTTCTATATTTTTCATATTATGTAATATTTCAACGTAGATTTGTTGAATCTATTTTTTTTTCCTCTGACACCATAAACTCTATATTTCTTCAATTGTCTTGACAATTCCCATTCTTACTTTCCCTCTTTATTGTTTGAGCATATGTTTTGTGTACTCTAGTTTCTTCTTCCACACCTTTTTATGATTCATCTTCAATTTTTTTCTTTTAATTTCCTTCGTCTTTCATTACTTTTTCCTAAGCGTTTTTTTTTTTCAAATCTTCTAATATTTTAATGTATAACCTTCAATCTTCTTTTCCTACAAAATGTTAATGTTTTTTCTAATTTAGGTCATGGTTTGGTTACAGTAGAGGAAAATCATAATCTTCCTCCTTGACGGCTCAAGTATCTAATATACGTTTCGTTCTCACAACCTAAAGGTTATACTTTTTGCCATAAAAAGATGGGAGCAATGTGATTAACTTACTTCAACATTCATTTTCACTTACTTTAACATTCATTTTTCACATATGTTCTAGAAAAAAATGTCTTGATGCCAATTTGTTGTTTATTTAAAATACATAGAGGGTTTGGAATAAAAAAAATTAAGAAAATCTGAAAAGTATAAATATTTTATTCATTTATAGTAAATTTATATCATAATATGAAAAACAGGGAAACAAAATTACAAAATATGTGCATTTAATTAATATGACAGAATAATCAAGTATTATGATTCTATCATCCTTTGACTCTTTATTGTCTATAAAGCAAAAAAGAATAACATTTCAGATGTTAATATATGTTCAACAAAGATCCAAAAGTAAAATTTTCACCTCTAGAATTTCTTCAAAATTCGTTGAAGGAATATAATTTACTTGGCAAATTTTTCCAGAAATCTTTTGAATTTTTCAGTTCTAATTCCACTCAGTAAATCCAATTCATTCATTGAAATTCTTTCAAAAAAAATCTTTATTCTAGGTTAACTAATTTCTAAATATATTATATTTATTTTGCTGTCTCTTCACTTCAAATTCTTTTGAACTTTTGTTCTGTTGGATAATTCGAGAGGACAAAATCAGGGAGATCTTACAAGAATGAGAACTGACCAAACATACAAAGGAATAATACCACCTTCAATCCAAAACCTTAAGGTATTGAGTTTGTGGGTCTTCTTTCTTATATTTTGTTGCTCAACTTTTTCATTTTTACTCAATGTGAGACTTAAACTCATACTTGGATACGTAACATGTTCTTATATTATAATTAAAATATTTGAAATCAATACATCAAAACTTATTATCTTTTTTTATAATTTATTATTACTATTAAAAATTAGAAGTATAAGAAAGCTAGGAAATTTAAGAAAATAATTGAACAAGTAATTAATCATCAATAGCCGCTGCTACTAAAGATGTCGGGGGAGTAATGGGAATTTTGCAAACAAACAAAAAATTCATATATATCTCACGATATATATCTCACGAATTACATATCTTGCACTGTCATTCTGGTTTTTTTTATTTATTTTTGTTGATATTGAATAAGAACAACTTCGAGATTTCTTCAGACTTTTGGAAGATATTTTTCCATTCTTATTGGTTGTTAATATCATAACAATGTTTTTCATCATTATTATTATTTTAATTTCTGACTAGATATAAGAGATTTTTTTCCTACTAAATAAGTATTACAATACGTCTACGTCTTAGGTGATTTGATTTAAGATTACTTGTCACAGATTTGTAGTTAAAAGTTGAAAGGAAAGAAACAAAATTATAAAGGTAATAATAGGAGTAGTTTACAATTTATTTTATTTTAATATTTATTAAGATGCTGATATATCAATACTGTTTTTCTTTTTTTTTTTTTACCAAACATCCTTCACACATTAATTATTTTAATTTTAATATTATAAATTAAAACATCACTCACACGTTATAATGTTTTCTCCGGTAATTCAATGCATGTAATATAAGTTTCTTTTATATAAGGTTGGGCCTTCTAAGTTTCTTTTATATAAGTTTGGGCCTTTCTAAAGCATCTCTTCCTTTTAAGTAGTAGTTTTTCCATTATATTGATATACGCCATTTATATATTTAGAAACTTTTGTCACTCAGTTATACTGTCTTCTCTTTTGTACTATTTCGTCTGATCCAGTCAGATTTATATAAATAAATGACATTATCTTGAGTCAGTCAGATTTATATAAGTAAATGACATCATTTTTAATTCAAAATCGTAAGACATTAAGTTTATAAATTTTTTTTATTATATATTATTAAACTTTTTTATTTTTACTTAATATGAGACTTAGATTTATATTTGAACATCGGAGATAAATCACCTTATTTAAAACATTCTAAATTAAAAATAAATTTATTTAAAAAATTAGTTGGTAAAATTGTTGACTAAATCCGTGAAATAAATATTAGTAGTTTTCTGATTAATTTGAGTGCATAAAATGTCTCTTTAATTGGTTATACTAAATGAGTAGGTTTTCTGTGGGCTATGCATACCAGGCCTGGACCTAGCCTCGTAGAGGTGCAGTTAGGAAATAGCGAGGGGTACATCCTCCAATACTTTGGAGGCTCGTAATGAATATTAAAATATATTAAATTGTTAATTCAAACTCCTATTATTACCCTTATAATTTGTTCGCATGCCTTTCAATATATAATTTTTACATATCATGAAATATTATTTATTTTAATTTATAATATTAATTTTAATTTAAATTATATAAAAAGTAAAATATAATATAAGAAGTGTTAAAAGTAATATAATAATTAATGTTTTTATAAGATTAAAATAAATAAAAATAAATTAAGAATAAAAAAATCAAAGAAAAATTAATAAATAAATAAAAAGTTATAGTTTATAAATAAAAAATCAAGCTCCCGAAAGAATAATGCTAGATGAGTAGTCACATCACAGGAGTATCAGTTAAAGATACGTTTATATTTGAAAGATAAAAGTAAAATAATATATTATGGACATTGAGATGCTGAAGATTTGATTGGTGGCAGAAGGGCATGTGAAATAGCTGAGTCAGATCATTGTCATGTTATACTATGAAATGTGGATAAGATTTCACTACTTTTAATGATTCGCTCCTCGTATTCCAACAACCGTGTCTCTCGTCAACCCTTCCAACACATCTATGCCACGTCCCATTCTTCTCTCCTTTTTAATACTATACTTTTATAAGTCATTAAGTCATTTAATTCCATTATAAACCGCTTTTAATTTTCAGTAAGAGTGGCTTAATATATATTGCTGCATTAATTTTTTTCATAAACTAGATTTGTCTTACTCTATCATCTTTATCTACCTTATTTGTTAGGATAGAATTACCACGTTGATACACGCTTTCTCTCTTCCTATTGCATCTATATATATTAAACATGAATGACTTATTCTTCATATCACCATTACTCTCCGTTTTCAAAGCCTATCACTCAATCTCATTTTTCATTTCCAGCTGTTTTCATTCCTATTTTTGGTATGACACCTGCCCACTTTTCAGATCTTATATACTTTTGTTCCAATCATTACTATTTATTATTGTTCAAAAGTTTATACCTTTTTCATGCTCATTTTGCAGTTTAAATATCATACTGATTTTGGTGAGATTGTGCACATTTTCTGGACAAAAAGGAAACAAGAGTGCTCATTGGAAGTTAATTCATAGACAGAGGTGAAGATGTTGGGAATTTTCAAGGAGAATTTGGTTAATGCACCCAAGGAGCTGAACAGTCCAGCTTCTTGGAATTCAACCGCTAAGGCTAAGCTAAGCAATGAAATCCTGAAGGATTTTATGTCCTGCAATTCCTCAGATGCTTTCTCCATGTGCTTTGGGAATGATGCTTTATTAGCCTGTTCCCCTTCAAAGAACCCCTCCACTCATCAGAGGTATGATTAGTTTAAATTGTCTTTGAGATATGAATGACATTGAAGTTATTGTTATGATCTTTCAAATTTCGTAGCAGATGTTGTTAATGAATCTATTTGAGAGATGAGTTTAAGGATTTCTGAACTGTGTTGCTAAACAGAAGAAAATTGTGACAGGTTGTTTTGTGGTTTGGATGACATATACTGTGTTTTTCTGGGTGGCTTGCACAACCTTAGTAAGCTGAACAAGCAGTATGGGCTATCAAAGGGAACAGATGAGGCCATGTTTGTGATTGAAGCATATAGGACACTTCGTGACAGGGGTCCATATCCTGCTGATCAAGTCCTTATAGAACTTGAAGGCAGTTTTGGATTTGTGATTTATGACAACAAGCATGGAACAGTTTTTGTTGCATCTGTAAGTCTCTTTCCTTGATCTCTTCATAGTAGAACATTTATGTTGGGAGTAGAAAAGGAATGTGTGATTTGACAACAATGTATAACAAATGTTGTATGTGTTTGATCAGGGTTCCAACGGTCAGATTGGACTCTACTGGGGTGTTGCGGCTGATGGTTCTGTAGTAATTTCTGAAAATCTGGACCTTATAAAAGCAAGCTGTGCTAAATCATTTGCACCATTTCCAACTGGTATGTAAATGTGATTTCTCTTTACCTTTGCAAAATCAGGTTTTGTGATTTAGCATTTTGAAAATTATAATTAATGAAGGCTTAATGTCAGCAACATTGATTCTAAACCACCATTATTTTTTTGTGAAATACAATTATAAGATGATGGTAAAATTAAATGGGACTAATAGAAAGAGTTCCTGCATTTCAAAGGGGGGTTTGAGTTGTGTCTAGAATTTAACGCATAACTGGTGTTGGAATTACAGGGTGTATGTTTCATAGTGAGCATGGTCTGATGAACTTTGAACATCCAACGAGGAAGATGAAAGCAATGCCAAGAATTGATAGCGAGGGGGTTATGTGTGGGGCCAACTTCAACGTTGACTCTCAATCAAAGATCCAAATGATGCCGCATGTTGGAAGTGAAGCTAACTGGGCTACTTGGGATTGAATTCATCTCGCTTTTAGCCCTTTTGGGATATCTAGTTTTCTTGTTTGGTTCCATTATTCTGTACATATTCATGCTTCAATGTTGAACATTACTTCCGTAATTTCTAATATGAATAATAAGAAGTTTTAGTATTTCACTTTTAAATTCTTCGTCTGCTAGTTGCTTTGTTTATTATGATATTGGATTTTTCTTAGCAAAATGAAGCAGGGTAGGAGACAATCAAGCACGCATATGTATTTGTTCCATTGAATGTACACAGTCTGGCTATGTGGTCGGTCGACATAAATTGTGGCAAATACATTCTTGACTATAATACATTACAATATTCCAAACAAATTCATGTACGTGCGTAAAGAAAAAAAATTGTCGGTAACTTTTGTATGACATGGAAACGAGTAAAAAATGCGAAGAAAACATGTAGTTTTACTTGTGTTTCAAGGCCAAGGCAGAACTATAACTGTAGTATAATAATTTAGAAGGCCTTCATTCTGAAACATCAAAGAATGAGATCCTTACAGCAGGTTCAGTGTTTGGTAGTTAAAATTTGCAAAGGAAGTATTCAAGGATGATTCAATCACATTCACTATACTTCACAGACTAAATTATACATTCAGTCCTTGGGTTAGTGGAGGTTGAATAGATTAAGAAAAAACCAATTGAGAATGCCAAAATTTATGGGCTATAGCTATTTGATGAAATTCTCTTGTCCAACAATCTACCCATTCAGAATTAATAAATATTACCCCTGCATTTGGAAATATACCACAATGGACTGATTGGTCCACATTCCATCACAAATGTGCGCAAACATAACCCTATTATGTTGTGGTGAGCAAAGACCAAATAGGCAAATACTTGTCTAAAACTTCAGATAAGCTCACTACACAAGTGCTGCTTTAAGAAATACATTTATTTAGAAATGTATTTTAAATTATATAATTTAGAAATACATTTTTTATTATGTAATCTGAAAATATATTTTAGATTACATAATTTAGAATATATTTTCAAATTATGTAATTTAAAATTCAAAAATATAATATGAATTATATAATTTAAAATATATTTTCAGATCACACAATTTAAAATATATTTTTAAATTTGAAAATACATTTCAGATTATATATTCTAAAACATATTTCTATACACCATCTAAAAATGTAAAATATGAATATTTTCAATACTTCATATATGTATAGGAAAAAAATCATAAAGGTGCAAAATCGAGTTGACGATGGCTGAATGAGTGTCAAGCCCAATAGGAAAAAATCATAAAGTGCAAAAAATCATAAAGTGCGAAAAGGAATTGCCGTTGAGCTGAATGAGTATAAAGCCCAATCAACAATATGTATGCATAAACTACACTATGTGTACTAGAATGAGTACATAAAAAATCTTCCCTAGCTTAATCATAAAACCTTCAATTCCCAAGAAAAAATTTAAAAGGTAATAAAATAAAATCACGGCAATTCTTTCCTGCACCCCACATTTACTTCCTGCATGATCAGAATATGTGAATGGACATTTATAACCTTTTTAATGAAGACAAAAGAGATTAGGATATTCTAGAAAACATTTTCCGGAAGACATTGGGTTGTGAGGGTGTGAAATCTCTTATGAAAAATATTTTCTGTAAGAGGATTTTGTATTATGAAAAATATTTTCCTTTAGCAGTTTTTGTATTATAGAAAATGTTTTCTGTAAGAAGTTTTTGTATTGTGGAAAATGTTTTACGTAAGAGAATTTTGTATTATGAAAAACGTTTTCGGTAAGGTTTTTGTATTATGAAAAATATTTTCCGTAACAGGGTTTTGTATTATGAAAAATATTTTTCGTAAGAGGATTTTTGTATTATTGAAACCCTCTCTTATGGAAAACCTTCTCCGTAAGTCACTTTCCCACGTCCATCCCTATTATGGAAATACTTTTTCGTAAGCATTTTTCCCACCCCACACCCCTGTAGAAATGGTTTTCCGTAAGATGATTTCTCACCCAGTAGCCTCCTACGGATTTTGTTTTTCATAACAAAATCTCTTTCAACCTATTTCAGCAATTTCTCTGCGCCCTTACAGCAGCCATTAAAGCACCCAAACATAAAGACACTTATTTAAAAATGCTGTCAGACAACCTTCTTTTCTACCACCGACGTCATCACCGGAAAATGCAACTGCAATAATTTCATCTTTTTCATTTCTGAGCAGGGCAATTGTGGTATATTATATGACTGATGGGGTGCAAGAAATTGGGGGGTTGAGGAAGCAATTGCCTAAAATCACAGGTTCAATATTCTCGACTGTTATTCCCAATTAAAACATGCTCATCATATCAAAGCCAGAAATCATTTAATATTCAAAATCTAATATTTGTAATCATTTTCTAATACTGATTTACACATTGACACTGCACTACATATAATTACTTTGTGCATAACATTTTAGTCCCCATAATTTACCAACAAAAAGGTAAAGAAATAGAAAATCACATAATACCTCTTGTAAGAGATGGAGTGGCCGTTTGACCATGTACACTATACTATAGATCAGGTTTCATAAGAAAAATACATTTATGTGCAGGCAGTAGCAGGTTGTTAACTTTAAACCCTTAGGAGAATATTATTCTTCACGTTGGATCTGAATATGATAATTACATTTCAAAAACCAGAAGGATATCTTCTATCTGCAAAAATTCATATCTTAAAGGGTTCTACTATTGATCCGTGGCAATACAATGATAGAAGAAACGACAAGCAAAAACAAACCTCGAAAATAGAGTGGGCCAAGATGCCATACACTGTTCTATTAAACAGGAACAAATATGAGAAGAGCATGTGAAGTATAAGCCCACAGATAAACATCCTTGAGGTATATAACAGTAACAGAATATCACAATATCAATAAACAACTCTGCAACCAGAATTCCTTATGGCCCAGAAGCAAAGAATGATTCTCAACGAGTGGTGCTGATGAATCTTGGCCTATCAAATCCATCTTATATCATTCCAACACATGCACATTTACATATCCACAAGAATCTTCCATCACATTCTGTCAGTTCAGTGTGCTGGAGCAGACCCCATATCCATAGTCCTCCCCATTACAAAGTACTCAGAAACCATTAACAAAATACAAAACAAACAAAATTCTCTATACTTGTGAATAATGTTAAGCTACTTGCATACATTAGTGTAAATTTTATTACAGGAAATGATAGAGAGATGAACAGGCAAACTCATTGGGTTACAGTTAATTGGACCCTCTTGCTTGAATCTGAAGCTGAAACTAAAATAAGACAGCTCCAAATACTTCTCCTTATAAGACTTATAAGTGCAGAAAGACAAGTGGATATTATGATCCATCTGAAAACAAGAACACTTTCTATTACGTATGAAACACAAACACCACAAATAACTAATCTATGAACATGGTTACTGTTTCTCTTTATACTTGCTCTTATCAGGGTTTGATATCAGAATCATCCCAAGGATTATTTGGATCAGTTGAGACCAACGAATCTAGGTCCTCCCAACTCCAATAGTTTGACATTTCCAAACCAGAACTTGTTGCTGCTATCTCCCATGGCTGTGTCCTGGTGCCACCACTAGTGCTGGGAATTGTACTGTTGACGGTTGGCTCCTCCAGTATTTTAAACTCTTCACCGTAGTTATACACTCTGGAAGATTGCAAAGAGTTGGATACTGCACATGTGTTTGTGTCGAAAGAGTTTGAGGTTGTGAAAGGGAAGAGAAGGCTTTGGTTTTGAGGTAAAGGCACAGTTGAACTCAGAAAGATTCCATTGCCAATAGCAAAGTCTTTGCCTTCTGAAACTTTGGTACTCGTCAGATTCTGTTGTGGCAAGCACAAGGATCGGTAGAGAGAGGAAGTTGTGGTCTTGTGATCATCAGCTGCAAGAGGAGGAATTGTGACGTGGGTTCTCAACTCAGCATCCATGTTGCCATTTGAGGTGGTGGTTGCAGCTGTGGTTGATTTCTTGACTCGCTTATTCTTTCTACCACCACCAACAGGAACGTTGCGCAGAGTTCCACCTTTAGTCCAGTGCCTCTTGCAAGCTCTGCAGAAATGGCGAGGTTGAGACTTGTTGTAGTTGTTGTAGTAACAGAATTTGGTGTTAACGGAGTCACATCTTGGACACTTCAAAGGCTCTGATGGCTGAGTTTGTTGCTGTTGTTTCCTCATATGAGTAGGCTTTGGGAGCTCCAAGTTTTGAGCCTGCAACAAAGTCTGGTCCCAGTCAAGCCCTCTATTAGAAACCTGCTTAGAACTCAAGCCCATATCTTAAAGTCACCCCCTGAAAGCACTACTAACCAGAAAACAGAAAAAAAAAAGTAGTTCTTTTGTTGTATGCAATTAGATCAGAAAGGTGGATATTTGGCAAATTTATCCTTTTGATCGAGATGTGAGAAGAGAAATGAATCTGAAGGATAACAAGGGAATGAGATTGCTGCTTATAGCCAAACCCTTGTGAAGGTCTAAGGAAACTGGTGAGTGAGAGTGGTTTGATAGAAGGAAAGGCCTAGGAAGTTGAGAAGAAGTGAGCATGTCTTTCTCTAATCTGTCTATATCTAACACCTATTTATGATCTTATCTATCTGTAAAGGATCAATAATTATAGGAAGAAGACCAGAAAAAAATTACTTGAAGTGGTGTGTGGTAGTAGTGGAGGAAAATGAAGCCACATAAAACTTATGTAGACTATAGTAAGCAGTTCAATTTTGGTTCTCTTCATACAAGTATTATAAAAGGGGAATGGGAAGATGCTTAACCCCTAAGGTGAAGGTGGGTGGGTGGCACGTGGAGGGTTTTAGGCCATTGAAAGTGCTTTGTGTTTTGGCTGTAAAAGGAACGTAGATGTGCATGATGCTGTGCTATAATAATTTAAGTAGCAAACCTGGCCACCAATACAAACACAAAGTTGGCAAAAAAGAAGGGAAGTACACTACGGTCATGTTTCTCTTAAGTGATTGACATTAGGGGAAAGGGAAGTGAGCTAAGAGTGGGGCCTAAGATTCTTAGGAAGGTTAAAAACAGTTGGCAACACATGGCTTCTTGTGGGACACAAGGCAAAGAATGAGTGTAGTAGTGGTGCTGTTCTATGGACCTATGTCATGTGATTACATGTTGTAAGTTGGGTATATCTGTATGTTGCATGCACGTGTTCCTCTCATGTCTTTGCCCTATCCATCTTCTTCATTCAACCATTGTATGTTTGCTCGCTGCAATTTCTTTTGTTCTTTACAACAAAACAATTTGCATTTGGTATTATGCTGAATTTTGGTTTTACAAGGTCTACTTCATGCTCTAGTCTTTGTCTCCAGCATTAGAAATACAAGGGTTATATAAATTTGAGTACAAAATCTTTATCTTTATCATATTCAACAAGTCTAGCTCAAGCATTATTAAGGCAGAATTTTTAGTCAACAAAAACTTCATTAATATCGTATATGTTCTGAACTTAGAAATCAAACATAAAAACCCTAGGAACATAGTATGTTCAGATATCAGTCTTAAAGTAGTGTAAAAACAATTGAATTTTTAAAATGAGTAGTGGAAAGTGTCATATCTGAATGTCTTGACACGAATTCATGTACAATGGACTCACACCAGCCGACACTTGTGAGCAAAGAATAACAAGTGTCTCACACAGCTTCAATAATGTAAATTTCAAGTCAATTACTTCAATATTTTAATTTCAATAAGGTGATTATTACAACGAGTAAAAAAATTGAAGATAAATCCTTTTAAAAAGTGGGTATCACGTGAGAATTATCTCTACTTATTTAATGAAATCTTCGACATCCTCAAATTGAGGTATAAAAATTTTGTGTATAACTAAATATTAAAAGAAAATTTAACAATGATCTCCCAATAATAAATAATACGATAAAACCAACAAATCTTACTGTAATAAATTATGATATTATATAAAGATAAAGTAAAATAATTTGTTGAATCAAGATATATAATTTATATTTAAAAAAGTTGAAACTATATAATATAACATAATACTAAATATTTATAATATACAGAAATTATTATATATAATATTAATTATATTTTACTCTAACAATTTCAGATAAAATAGATTGTCCTTTTTCTTTCCAAAATCTCCTCGGTGCAGGTAAGTTATATGGATTGTTGGATAAATTAATTGAAGATACCAGTTTGCACATGGTATTTTCATCATTTTTGCAAGTTATTTCCTAGTTTTGTATTTTGAGACGACCCATCAAAGAAAGTCATAAGAAGTAGGTGGAATAATATATTTCACGCATGAATGAAATGCTAACTCTTAATCACACAATAATAATTTAGTGGTGGTGCCTGTCACAAGATTAATTATCAATATTATTAGTATTAGTACAGGGAATAAGAAATCAAAGGCCACATGCACATGTATAATTAAGCCACGAGTAAGAGAACAAAGATATTACAAATAAATGTGCTTGATTGCATTTACAATTTTAAAACATGGATTTTTGTAATAAACTATGAATCAAAGATTACTAAATTGAAGGAAATCAATGATGGTGGGCTGGTTGGTTAAAGCGTGTCGTGTGATGAAGTGCTACGAGACAAAACAAAGAATGTTTGTCGGACAAATAAAAATAGAAACACCCAATTACATCTAAGTTCAATCGCAGTCACTTAACTCCCAAGAGACTCAATTTTGTACTTCTAGAAAAAAAAAATTAAGAGATGGAAATAATTTAAATAAATAGTTTTCTTAAAGTTAAAATTGGTATACGTAAAGATATTTAAAAGAGCATTTTCCGTAAAAAATTATAAATTTTATGTAATCATTTTAAATTTCAAAGACCATTTTAAGACTGAATCACAAACTCCTTATAATTGAAGTATGAATTGATTTGGATGTAACAGGTGGAGCCAGCAAGCACGTGGGTTTTAGTTTGGTAATGGGTGGAACCAGTGGCGGGTTATTTAAATGGCATTGATTATCTTAAGAAGGACACGTGTCGCGCAATCACAGGGAAGGTGGGCCACTTGATTAAACCATTTGGGCCATTGATGTTTTCAAGAGTATCCACTGCCACTATCCTGTGTCTATATCTTATCGCCTAAGAGACTCAATCTTACATTTTCCTTCACTATACATTCTACTATTATTTGGAGAAATGTATCTTAATTCTTGGGTCAAATTAAGGTCATCTATTTTTTTTTTTATTTCGTGGAACTAATTTTAATCATATTTTTTAAAATATACAAAAATTTAAATATGAGGATGTTTTCAAAAATAGTGTCACGAAATGCGACTAAATTAATTTAAAAAATTTTATTAATTTTATTATGTTCCTTTTTTAGTCCAAAGAAACTAATAGTTATTATTGTAGAAAATTTGAGACGATTACTTATCTATCATAAAAATGTATTTGACATTAATTATAAGGATAGCGATATCACAAGTTTATAAAAAAACTATCTTTTCAAGATATTAGGATTTATTTAAGTGATTAATTAAACTCTTTCATTACATATCTGCTTTCACCTCTATTGATATAGAAAAGAACTCATTGATTTTCTTTTTTTATTTTTAACTGTTATTTTTTAAAATTTAAAACAAAATTATATATACTCTTTTTGTAACTATTTATATATTTAACCTTCATCTAATTTTTAATTATTTGATTCACATTATTGGATAAAAATGAAAGGGGTAAAATAAAAACTTTATAAATATTTATTGAAATAAAAAGTATACTTTTTGTTTTCAGAAAAAACAGCACTTAAAAGATGTACCACCCCACAAAATTAAAGCTTCTACTATGACAACTAAAGTATTATCATCATGTGTATCTCACAGTATTCTATAGTTAACATATATCAAAATTACATAATAAAGCTAAACTGAAATTTTAAAATATATTTACAATATCATATATAAGTTTTTTTTTCAAAATAATGCACTATTCCTAACAGCATCCTTCAACCT
>Ga0099825_1005958_pt1 | contig 15453 bp, 12 predicted proteins | sample SiratroredBW_FD_76838 | JGI IMG/M metagenome (GOLD analysis project Ga0099825, IMG submission 76838) | Root nodule microbial communities of legume samples collected from California, USA - Siratro red BW | ecosystem: Host-associated > Plants > Roots > Nodule | place: USA: California | collected... | reverse complement strand
TTCTGATTTGGGCTACAGTTGGATCTTCTTGTAGCGGTTGGATTTCAGACATCACAACATCCCACAAACCACTCGCTTCTAGGTAAGACTTCATTTTGACAGACCATATTTGATAGTTTTCTCTGGAAAAAATCGGAGGTGTTGCCATGAAGTTTCCGGCCATGGGTGAAATTTTTTTTTCTCAAAAAGGTTCCTTACTGGTTTCCCTCTGTTGTTTCTTTTTTTTCTCCTCGTGGTCTCACACAGACCCTAAGAACTAAGAGCTCTGATACCAATTGTTGTGTTTTGGAAATAGGAGGAGATATATATGAAGATAAAATATTGTTATTGCTTCTTTTTTTTTTTAGCCATCAATAGCTTACATTTATATTGTTTGCAGAAAAGAAAAATATCTGACTGAAATAACTCCTACAAATTAAAATCTTAACATCTGTGAAATAATTAAGAGTGAATATTCTAACAATTAAGAGCAAATATTCTAATTAAAGACATATTCAGAAATGAAAACAAACAACAGTTATGAGATAGACTAGCTCTAATCTCAATCAAAAATTCAATGCCAATCCTTAAAAAGGCTAGAGAAAAAAAGAAGTTTTCTAGAAAGATGATAATTATTTTAAAATTAAATTTGAATAATTGATTTTTATATTTAAAATCTTTTTCACTTCGATAATAAAATATTCAAGTGTGATTTTAACTATATAACTCTTATCTAAAACTATTTTTCTAAATCTTATATTAAGGACATTTAGTAGTGATCACATTCAAAACTTGGTTGAGGGAATAGAGTATAACTATCAAAATGGTCGGCTAAATATATCGGTCAATTTGAATTTTTCTTTAAAACTACTAGGAACTATTTAATAATTTGTTATCGATTAATTCTGAGAAACATGATGGATGGATTAGATCATATAAAGGGACGATATTAAAAATATATTCTGAGAAGTCAATAGAGAGTACAAGTATTTGTTTAGGAAAAACGGATTCTGAAAAGCCTATAAAAGCATTCGAACATTTAAAATTAGGCTTCTACTTCTCTTTACCGAGTTAATGATGCAGCAAGACAAATTCTGATGAGCTTCATTCATGAAATAGTGCAACGTTAGTGGTGCTTATGCGCATATTAATCATTTTACTATCACACCAATGATCAACCTTTGGTCGTTAATTACGATTCATACAAACATGTGGATTGAATAATAACTTTCACACGCTCTCCTTTTGCATCCAACAATCCCACTTATTAGAAATTTTCTTTGTGGAAATCATATCTTGTGGTTGTGTTACGAGAGAAATCCGAAGCTAACTGACCAAGCTCCTTCGTTAACGCTGGTGGCCCACAGTAAAATACCCCTGCATTATACACAAGTTTTTTGTAACATAACATCATTGCTTATAATGAAACTTGATGCAAAAAAGTTAAAAGCACTTGAGCAGAAGAAGCAGAAGAAGCAGAAGAATGAAAAAACTGACCAACACGAGCCCGTGGATGAGTAAGAGCAATGCGTTTGTAGACACTGCGCCAATTGGGTTTGGCAAAGTGGGATTTGACACGCGTGCCAGAGACAATGTCCACGCCATTCTTAGCATGGTTCAGAGATTGTAACATGGCAATAAGAGCAGAGCGAGCATCACCCTCTTCATACACACTGGTGCAATAGTTGTGGAGTTCAATCACACCCTTTTGATCCTCTTCAGCCACCTCATTCATCACCCCTTTGAACCAATCAAAAGAACCTTGCTCCCTTGTCACCCAATAAAAGTAAGCCCTCCTAGTGTTGAACTCGCTCAAACCATTTCTTTTCTGTGGGCTTGTTCTTGGTGATTTCCCACCACCCTCCTCCATCTTGCTCCCCTCCTCCTCTTCCTCGGCCTTCATGTTGTTCACTATGTCCTTCACAATACTGATCATTGGGGTGGCTCCTATTCCCAGCCCCACCAGCAAGACCACCTCGTATTGCTTGTAGTCTTGGGCTGGCGCTCCATATGGACCATCAATCAGCACTTTAGGGAGACCACTACATAACAAAAATCAAAACTACGTCTTTGTCACTATACAATTCAGGATAAGTCCTAAGAATATCTTTGCACCATGGCACAAGGAGAAATCCCAATTTGCAAGTCCTAAGAATATCAACACTTTCATCAACTCAAAATTAATAAAATGCTTACGAGGCCTAAACAAGCCAGAACAAGAATCCTCGCAAAACGTCCTTGTCATCTTTTTTATTTAAATAATAATAGTAATTTTTCGAAGAAAAGTCCAAAATATATAACAACTATTTGCTTGGCCACTTGGATAACAAAAATGTCTAAGCGCGTGAGAAGGTGGCATGGGCAATGAATGTTGTCGGCAACACTTATGGTTTATTGACATCCAAACAAGATAACGCAAACAAGTTCGTATCATTAAGAATGTTTCAAACGCAATTGGAACTGCGTGTCGTGCCTTCGATTTTAACGAAAAGTTTTACATAGTCTCGGTTTACTGTAAATTATTTATTTTGGTTTGACTAAGAAATAAAGGTGAATGAGTTTAATTCATGCATAAAGTGTAAAAGACTAATTTTATTTTCTAAATATGTTGGCTTAATTACCTGGTACTTCCATCTCCGTGCAAGTTATCAGCTCTTAGAAGTCCACTCTTGCCGTTGTCAGGTGGCTGGCAACACTGAAACACACAAAATGTACAATCTTAGCTCATCAGAGAAAAAAATAATCAAAGAAAATGAAACACCACTTGAAACTTGTAAATAAATAGATATAAAAACTTTAAGCTATATTGCACCGACAAAGAATTTTTGTAACAGTGTTTAGGAATAGTGAGTTTTTGCTGTGTCAATTGTTGTCCCAATAACACTATCCAACAAAAATTAACCTGAATTCACCTCTGAGAACTTGACTTTGAGACTCCGGGTCCAATCTCCAAGTGTTCTGATATGAACGCTAAGGTAATCATCACCAGGGGCAGAGGTTATAGAAAATGGATGCCTGAGAAAGCATAATCCATGTTTAACTATGAACAACTTAGATATTGGAAAATAAGAGCATAAAATTAGTGAAGGTACTTAGATACAAAATTAGATATAGAAGACAAGGTTGCTTATGTTTCTTCAAATTCATACCATTCAAATGGAGATACAGCGGCACAATTAAGAAACATATATTGTCCACTCTTGTATCTGAATCCCTGGGGCTTTGACATATGAAGAGCCAACACATTTCCAGGATAAACAGCCACCTTTAAATTGGGGAGTGAAAATGTAGTGAGACATACATTTTGAGAATCTTTTTACGAACCAAACTTCATAGTTTAGCTAAAAATATTTAACCATCAGACATATATTTCTTTCACACCTTTAATATTCTCACAGGCTTTATGCTTGATCGGAGTGCTCTAGTCAATCTTTCCGAGAAGTATATAATAATGGGAATAGCCAAATACATCCAAGTCTACAAAACACATAACATATCCCCAAAATGTTAATTGGAATTTAATAAGAATTTTTAAGTTTATTATTTTTGTAACAACTACTTTAAATTTCATGCTTAGAATGTAAAAAAGCTCTTTATTCTAATGAAGAAAGGTACTAACCGTTTTCTTGTACCATTCTTTGGTCAAGTAAAGTTTTATTCCGTGCACAATGAGCAGGGCATAGACAATGACAAAGAGATGATGTGAGTACCAAAAGGCGTTGAAGCCAGTGAGATTATCGAGGGGCTTGGGAAGCTTGACCCTGCCTCTTCTGAACCAAGGGGTAGCTAAAGTGAAGGCTATTGCCATTAGAACAACCATTATAATCCCTGTTACTCCTTCCCATGATTTGACAAAAAACCAATAACTTGATGGTTGTTCTCCAAAAAATGGTTCCATAAGCTTGTACTTCTCACTACTTGCATCAATGAGCCGAGGAAAGTCACAAGCAAGATGATAGATACCATGTATACCAACGCCAACAGTTACTGCCACAGCTATCAACTGCAAAAAAAAAGAAAGAAAAAAACTCTCATCATGTGCTCACTATTACAAATTTCTTTAGCTTTTGACTTATGAAAGCTTCTAAGTCCCAACAAGCATTTGAACATAGTATATATGTTCTCTTTTAGTCACTCTCAATTCTCAAATGAACAACCGGAAATAAACATTACCTTGTGGAAGTTGAGGTTGTCATCAAAAGGAACCATAATGCCAAGTTTGGTCTTGTTCCTGAGCCAAGTGATGGTGTTTCGGCAAACCGGTAACAAGATAATAGCCATGTTCAATTTAAGTGTCTCAGCAGCACCTTTGGCCATGCACACACAATGGCCCATCACCATATATGCATCTCTTCTCCTATACTGCACAAATTTGTAGGCAAATAGACCTAACATCACACCAATCCACAATACCAATACCCAAGTTCTCTGCCAATTGTCCTCCAGGAAGTACATGGTGTTTGTATACCATCTCCTAATAGGATTTTCTTCATGTATGGGCTTAAGCTTTAAGCTTAGCATTTGACTCAGGTACTTGCTATCTCCTCTCGTAGAATGTGTCGGTCCATGCAACAAGAGCATCTCTAGGTCGTTTACCTGTTTTCCCAGTAACAATCATCATATGACAAAATAAATGTGGCTACAATGAGAATATATAGCAGTGAATATATTTTGATTCCTATTTTTGGCTTATGTGATTACCATGATGAATCCTGTGTCATCAGGGTCAAGTTCCTCCATAATCAAAGCTGCATATTCCTCTGCCTGCTTCTGTATGTTTGCGAGTTTGTTGGTAGTGGCACTAAGGCAGATAATCTGAAAACAGAATAAATCACACAATCAAGGAAAATCTTATTCCGAAGGGAACAAAATATCAATCAGAAAAAGTTTCCCATAAAACTATGTTAACGATTCTGTCAGTTGATGAGACTAAAAAGTGACAATACTTTAATTCCTTAGTGGTGAATTTATGATTCCATACCTCTTTAATTTCTTCCTCTGTGATTCTCCCATCCGCATCTTTATCAACCCTGCATTACAAATTAAACTTGGTAACACGCTTCGGAATTCGCCGCATACTCTTTCATTTACACTTTATATGCATCAGAAAAAGCAAAGAATAAGTGTGTGCTTGGATTTAAGTCTATAAACTTTTTTATGAACTCCATTTTACAAATTCAGTTTCCAAAACCAACCGTCTCTTTTCTTTCATTTCAAACTCAGTTTTAAAGGGAAAATTTAAAGCAAGACTTCGTTTACAATCAGACCCAATCGAAAACAGAACAAAAGGCTTTTTCAACTATACTTTCTGAAAGAAACTAAAAACCAAACATCGCCTTACATGTCAAAGAATGTCCTGAGCCTAGAATCAAAACTCTGGTCAGAAATCTGGTCCCAAAAGTCCTTCAACTGGACCTTATTAATAGAATCACTCTGAATTTCCCTCCTCCTAGAGAGTGCATCAAAGACCTCCCCTGCAAAAGCCTCTGATTCCTTGTTCATCCCTGAGATCAAAACATGAGAAATTATTAACCATCCTCAATCACCAAATTCCATGATCACTGCAATTCTCTATGTGATATGTTAGTGACCATGAAAGTTCTTCTGACCCATGTAATAATTTCTCGAAAAACACATATATACCTATGCACTTGGCAAAGAGAGAGCGATGCAGGTACCCATTAGTAGAAGCAGTGAGAGCATCAAATTGCTTTTCAACCTCAATCCACCCTGCACCCCCATCAGTCTTGCTGATAAACTTGAGTCCCTTGAGAGCGTGAGAAGCTGCAGATTTGGTCCTGTCATAGTGCACTCTCGCAGTTGCAGCTTGCTTGGACGAGGAAGCCAAACGCTTCAGCTCCTGCGACACTTGCTGTATGCGAATGGAAGCACTTCTCACAACAGAAGCACCAAAGGACCTTTTCTTCTCCATGCCTTTACCAAGCAAAACCAGTTTCTCATCTTCCCCCTGATCGCTGCTCCCTGCAACGGGTATAACACTGTGAAGAGCCACAGAGTCTCCTTTGATATCCATAGTGACCTCAACGTAGTCTCCTTCATCTTGTTCCTGGGAGATACTGTGGCCAACGTCAGAGCCGGAAGTGGAAGCTGAAGCGTTGCTCAACTTGGCACTTCTTCTGCCTACCCTTTTGTTCAGTGGTCCACTGTGAGGTACCCTTTCACCGCCAATGAGTTCTATGTCAGAGTCACGGTGATGTGAATCTGCAGAAGCTCCTCCAACCTCCCCTGTTCCCATTTTCTTCTGCCTGTCTCTGAACTTCCCAGATGCAGATTCTTATGAAAATTAGGACAAGTGTCTCAGATACCAAGATCCTTCTCACTCTTCACATCTTCACACTTCACACACACGTGATAAGATTTCTCCAGTGCTTTTGCATTTTCTTGATAATGAAGAGGTAAAGTAGGAGAATCATATGTTTTAATATTGTGTCGTTTTTGTTATAATTATAATAATAATAATACTAAAACAAAGAAAGAAAAAGACACCATTGTCGTGAAAAAACAAGAATTTTTTTTTTTTTAATTTCGGAAACACAAAGAAAGTTGTTAATTAACATGATATTATGCTGGGAAATTATAATGCTTGTGAAGGTCTTTGTTGGAAATGACAATCATAAATGTGAAAAGGGACATGAGATTTTGGTGAAATTGCTTAATGAGGTAAGATGGAAGACAATGAAGGAAAATTCCAAAAGTACTTACAATGTTGCAGGCAATTTAGGATTAAACAAGTTCTGCCTCCCCACATGTTAAAACTCACACTCAACCAAAGACATTCTGAATTTAATATAATAAATTATAGACCCATCAAGGAAACTATAAAAAATTTGGGATATTTGGTCTACTTTCTTTGCTTATTTTAGTGACAACAAGAAACTATATTCTACAACTTTATGCACTTTGTTCAAGGATAAAAGGTGTGAGTACTTCAAATATTTCATGTGTCCTTTAGTTTTAATCATTATTATTGTTCTTCCACCATCCAATCCTGCACTAACCATTCCACTAACTATTGAGTTAAACAAGTAATTAATATGCTGATTTTAAGGTTAGTTATTGAAATAAGTCTGAATGATTAAGCAAATTATGAATTTACTTAATTAAATTAATACAGAGTGGAACCTTCTGTTAACTATTTATGTAAGAAGTTGCACTTACACAAAACTTGATCTATTTATAGAAAGTACAATTAACATTGAAATAATATTTGACCTGACAGATTCACCAACCGAGTTGTTGGGGAATAGATATTTTATAGTCAAGTGTGCTATCTGTTCTTATTTAATTTAATTTTTTAATGTATATATAAGAGCACATTTATTTTGTATTACTGTCGTATTTCAACTATGTTTTTTTAATGTATATAAGAACATTTATAAGTATGTCTTTTTTTCCGTTATAGTACAACTTGGAGAACAAACAAAAGGAAATATTTAAAATTATAAGAAAAACACACATGCATAATTGAATGAATAATGGAAGTGGTTTATATTTTGAAGGAAATTAGTACATTAAAAAAATTTAAGGGTGTTTTTTTTATATACATAACTGCAAGAAATATTATTAGGAGATGTATGACGTAGCTTTTGTTTTACTAAAAGTTACTTTTTAAGTTAAAAGGCTATAATAAAAGTTTAAAAAATGAAAGCTAATATTGTTTGTCAATTTTTTTAGCTTAAAAACATATTTTAAAATTAAACAATTTTTAAAAAAATATTAAAATAAAAAATTATATTTACAAAAAATACTAAAAATGCTTTAATTTATGTAAACTATCCCAGCTATGATTTGTAAATTGTATATAATATCAATTAAGGAAATTAAATATTGATTGCAACTGACAAAATGTTCCAGTTAATTTATATTTTTTGTTTAATATTTTCTTAAAGAAATAAAATATAAGAATTTTAGTATTTAAAATAAGTAAAGTACTAAATAAATAAATAAATAATTGAAAACATATTCAATAAGTTATAGAGAACCACATAACAAAGAAGAAATCTCCCAAAAATAATAAAATAATAATATTAAAATTAAAATATTGATACACGACAAAGTACTTGTATGTATCAAAGTAACAAACAAACAACCAAAAACATCCACGTCATTTGAAATAAAGTACAATATAAGAAAGTTAACAAATGCTCCTTATATTTTGTAAGAACCGACTTTATTTATTTCTTTCTTCTCCTTTTTTCTTTATACTTCAACTCTTAGTAGTCTCTCTTACTACCATCTCTTCTTCAACTTCTCCCTCCATTTTCGAACCATAACTATAAATAAAATATCTATATTTCAAACTTTTTCTTTTTATCATTAGGTGTTTAAAATTTACATTGTTATCTTTACGTGTTTCAAATCTATATTAATTTTATCAATTCATAAATATTATTCTCTCAATTAATTATTCAAATTGTGTTATAACTAGTACTATTCATTATCTATAATTAGTACTAGTCATTATCCGAAGAAATAATCATCTCATACACAATAACAAAATCAATAAAGAATATGAGCATAATATTCAAATACATATTCTAATTATTCGTAAAGTTTTAATAACCACCTATAGATTCTAAATTACACAATTTAATCAAAATCGACAAAATTTATATATCCATATACATTAAGTATTTGGATTAAGCACAAAACTATATAAATATAGTTTCATTTCGAATGAAATACTAATTGAATCTCATACAGAATTACTAAATTTATAATTATTTTTATTCTCTTACTAATTTTAGTGTTGAAAAATCTTTTGCAAGTGAATCTCCATTTAAAACATAATCATAAAGTTTAGATAGATGTCTTTGAAGGTCTTTCAACTCGGTTTAGTTTGACTTTCCTGAAGTCAATGTCATATCATCAGAAGGTTCCAGCTCGAATTCGATAAGACGATAATTGTTCTAATAATATTTTATTAATTTTTATATCATCAACAAAAGTGATACTAGTGATGAATGAATTGTAGTAGGAAATAAAAAATGATGAGAGTGAAAAATTAGTTACAACAAAGGGACAGGTCTCAAGTAATGCAGTAATTAAGGGTTTAAGAAGGAGTAATCGTAGAAGGCTTTTTAGCAAGAGGTAGAGCACTTTAAGCCATAGGAAATTGTGGTATTGTCATCCTCCTTCTGAAATATTCCTATTTTGACATTCTCTCTACTTGCCTTTCCTAATTCATTTTTCTTCCCCTATGAGATTGTTACCTCTCATGAGACCATCATCTTCTTCTTCCTCATGGCTTGCAGCTTTATTTCTTTTACTATGAGATTGTTACCTCTAATGAGACTACCATCTTCTTCTTCTTCATGGCTTGTAGCTTTATTTCTTCTTTTCTCTATCTACACACTTTTGCACTTGATATTGTACTACTGCCACTACCCACTATTGTTCATTATTTTTAATTCCAAAAGGAAAATATACACTTTTTGCTTCTAAGGATTGTTAATATCCTTACATTGGTGCTTTCATTAAGTTGCGATTGAGAACACAAGGATGAAGTCTATGGAGGCTGACATTTAGAGGCTCTATGAAATGTATGAAGTTAAGGCTGAAGAATAGAGGTCATCATTGGCTTGTTTAAAGGAAATTATTGAGCGGTGATTCAAAACTCTGCAAGACTCCATTATCTAGACTATTCAAGACCAGCTAAGAATCTTCAATCAAAGTTTTATCTCCAACAAGCATGACTCTTCTTTAGGACCAGACGAAGGAGCATTATAGTGAAACTAGTTACAGATTGGGAAACCACACTTCAATTTACGTAAATTTAACGACAAGGATGCACTAGGATGGATTTTTGTTATTGGTCAACTTTCTTATTACTATTGCATTCCAAAAGAAGAGCAAGTAGCCATCACGGGTATGCATACGACGAGTTTCACCATTCCTTAGTTCCGATTAGCCCAACATTCCAACTATGATGGTTCAATAACATATTATTATGCAAAGTTTGTAGCCTTGGCAAATCGCGCTAGTATAAAACCACCAGATGCTCTTAAAGATTCTTTTATCAGTGAATTACGTCTTGATGTCAAGAGAGAGGTGGAAGTTCAATGTCCTTTGTCCTTAATTCCTATGGTGAGTCTAGCAAGACTATATAAAGATAAACTTCTCCTACCTTCCAAGCATCACATGGCCCAAAAACACATAGATACCAACCCTACAACCCACTACCAATTCAACAGTAAAGATTAAATCATAAGTGAAAACCTTCCTCCACTTCTACTTACACTACCTTCTAAACCCATAATTAACCCCAATATAAACAATGTTAAGAGGCTTTCAGCAGTAGAGCTACAATGTCGCAGGGAAAAAGACTAGTGTTTTTGGTGTGATGATAAATTCTCAACATCTCATAAATTTTGAAATCGACATTTCATGATATTGTAATTAAAGGAGACAAATGAGGAGCAAGTTGGGATTAATGGAAATGTGATGGAAGGTGAAGTTGTAGAACCTTCACAAGGGAAACTTATGAAACAACTTGAGCAGTAGGTCATTGAACAATAATTGTCATATAATGTGATGAATAGTTACTGATAGGGTGACAATAATACAATCGATACAAAGGCATGAGGTCCAAGTATTGATTGATGGAGGTAGCTTAGATATTTTTATTCAACCAAGAGTAACTGAATTTCTTGATCTCCTTATTGAACCAACACCTGAATTTACAGTGATGATAGGGAATTTTAGGATGATGACAGTTGAAGGATGCATTTCTGCCTTAGAGGTGAATAAGCAGGGTCATACAGTGATGGTACCACAAGTTTATGTACTTCAATAAAGGCCCAAAAAAAGTCTAGTTTAATCACATAAAAAGGATGCTACATACAAATTCACTAGTTGAAGCTTAAACCATTCAGTTGCAAGACAATGTTGTTAAAGAAGAATCACAACAATCAATGTCGATTGACTAGTTGAATTCTTCCCAACAAATGGAAATAGAATTAGCTCTTTTGATCCACATATATGTTATAGTTTTTGAAGTTCCCTCAGAGTTACCACTAAAGAGAATCCATGATCACTGATCCCTTTAATGGAAGGCGCACAACCAGTTACAGTTAGACCTTACAAGTATCCTCATTCTCAAAAAGAACAAATTGAAGTCATGGTTCAGCAAAAGCTTGAAGAGGGACTCATCAAACCAAGTAAGAGCCATTTTCATCTCCAATCTTACTAGTGAAAAAGAAAGATGGTAGTTGAAGATTTTATATGTTATAGGACATCGAATAATATCACAGTAAAAGATAGTTTCCTTATCCCTACAGTTGACGAGTTACTAGATGAATTATTTGGTTCCATAATTTTCTCAAATCTTAATTTAAGATCTGGTTACTATCAGATTTTAGTTAAATCAAAAGATAGAAAAAAATAACTTTTAAAACCCATCAAGAGCATTACGAATGGCTAGTTATGCTCTTTAGTTTAACAAATGTCCCTACCATATTCCTGATGAATGATGTTTTTAGACCCTACTTAAGGATATTTGTATTAGTCTTCTTTGATGATATTTTGGCATATAGCTCGAGTTGGAAGGCTCTAGAAACTATGTTGCTAGTGCTGCAGAAGAAATCTCTTTATGTTAAATACTCAAAATGCCTTTTTGTTGTCCATAAGATTGATTATTTAGGACATACATTTTTTGTTGGTGGAGTACACACAGAAAAGGAAAACCCTAAACGAAAAAGTTAGAGCAATGAGTAAGTGGCATTCGCTTAATAACCTAAAACAATTACGGGAATTCTTGGGCATTATTGGTTATTATCGACAATCATAAAAGGTTATGAATCTATTACAACACCTTTAACTAATTTACTTAAAAAGGATGTCTTTTGTTTGGAATGTAACAGTAGAGGAAGCCTTCTAAAACTTGAAGAGAGAAATCACATCAAAACTTGAACTCCTTTCGAAATTGAAACATATGCTTTAAGCATTCAGGTAGGTACGGTTTTGAGTCAATGAAAACACCATATTGCTTACTTTCTAAGAAAATGTCTCCCATGATGCAATGTCAATCTACATACACAAGGGAATTATCAACAAAGTTTGAAGGCATTATTGGAGAAGAGCTTAAGCACCCCGAAACAACAAAAATTGTTACACAAATTTTGGGATTTGATTTCAAAATCCAATACAAACCTAAGGGTTGTTGATGCTTTATCAAGGTGCTTTTATGCGGCTTGGTCACATCCTAAATTGGATTGGCTTCAACAATTAAAAGATGACATGACAAAGGATGACAACCTACAACATACTCTGCTAAAGTGTATAAACAAGGAGTAGATTGATGAGAATTATATCTGCAACAATGGGATTTTGTTGTGGAAAAAAATAGTGGTAGTTCCTCCTAAAAACTCATTAATTCCATTAATTTTGAAAGAGTACCATGACAACTTGATAGGAGGACATTCAGGGATTGCAAAGACAATGGAGAGAATTTCTTCAACATTTTATTGGCCAAACATGCAGAAGCATGTTAAGGAATATGTATCGGATTGCAGCATCTATCAACAAGCCAAGGTGGAACCCAGATTCCCTACATGACTATTGTAGCCACTTCCTGTACCTTCTCAAATATGGGACGAAATTCACATAGACTTCATTACTTCCTTGACTCCATCACATGGATTCTCAGTAATTATAGTTGTGATTGATTAGCTATCAAAGTTCGCTCATTTTATTCCCTTGAAACATGATTTCAACTACAAAGAAGTTGTTGAGAATTTTTTTCTCACATGTGATTAAGTTACATGGGCTTTTGAAGCAAATTATCTCTGATAGGGATAAAGTATTCATTAATAAATTTTGGAAACGACTTTTCAAGTCTCAAGACACCACTCTAGCTATGAGCTCGAGCTACAATCCCCAAATTGATTACTAGAGTAAAGTTATGAATAAAACACTTTAGATGTACCTAAGATAATATTGCTTTGATAATCCCAAAAACTAGTTTTCAATCCTTCCATAGACTCAATATTGGTACAATACCACCTTCCATAACAGCATTAAGATGTTCTCATATAAGGCTTTTTATGGAAGGGGTCCACTAGTATTAATGAAGTATGCATTAGTTCCCAAAGATGAAAAAAAATTGCAGCAAATGTTGACAACAAGGGATCAACTATTGGAGCAACTCAAGGTTAATGTGAATAGAGCTCAGCATTATATGAATCTATTTGTTGATAAGCATAAAAGAGCAACTAATTTTAATGAAGGGGAATTAGTTTTGGTCAAACTAGAACCCTATAGACAACATTCAGTGGCATTGCAAAAGAATTAGAAACTTGGAATGTGATATTTTGGCCCTTTTCCAATTATTAAAAGCTCAGCCCTGTGGCTTATAAAATACAGTTACCAAAAGAAGGCAAGATAGGCAATGTGTTCCACATTTCACTATTAAAGAAATTCAAGGGAGACCAATCACAACAATACTTCCCTTTACCTCTACAAGGAAATAAGGAGTTGCATCAAGTACAAGTCCAATGGGGTGAAGGTCAAGATGCTCCAAATACTTGGGAAACAGCAGAAGAGTTTGATGCAGCATACTCGGAATACAACCTTGCGGACAAATTTGAAGTTGATGGGGAGGGTAATGTAATGAGCAAGGGTGATACGTAATGAATTAATTTTGGCAGCATGAGTGGAGTAGTAAATGGGAAATGATGCAAGTGAAAAGTTAGTTACAACAAAGGGACATGTGTCAAGCACAATAATTGAGGGCTTAAGAAGGAGTAATCGTAGAAGGCCTTTTAGCAAGAGGTTGGAACATTTTTTGGCATAGAAAATTGTGGTATTGTCATCTTCCTTCTGAATTATTCCTTTTATGATATTCTCTCTCTGCCTGACTTTTCTTATTCATTCTTCTTCTCCTATGAGATCGTTACCTCTCAGGAGACCACCATCTTCTTCTTCCTTGTGGCTTGCAAATTTATTTCTTTTTCTATCTACATAGTTGTATCATTTGCACTTGATATTATACTACTGCTACTACTCACTAGTGTTTATTATTTTTAATTCCAAAAAAAATATATTTTTTTTCTTCTAAGGATTGTTAATATCCCTACATTCTAAAGTGTTTTTCTTTTTACATTTTTAACTTTCTATAATTGTCATATAAGGAAAATTAATTTGAATTTGATTTAACTTTGTGGAGCATTATTTATAATGAATTGCTCATATTATACTACAAGAAAAAAGTTATTTAGAGATCAATTTTCACCTACCAAATAAACTGGTTGTTGATTGTGACTAAAATAATCACCAAATTAGGTTTTGGTTGCTAAATAACTACAAAATAAAAGTAATAATTGAATTTAATAACTAATTAAGTCAAGATAATTGGTATCTAACATTAGCTATCAAGGTTTTAGTCACTTAAACAATTAGATTCTAAATTGGTATCTAATTAAGTTAAAGACTAATTTAGAATATAATGGTATAAGTGGCTAAAACCTTGGTAGTTAATGTTATATACCAATTATCTTGACTTAATTGGTTGTTAAATACAATCATTACTTATATTTTGTAGTTATTTAGCAACAAAAACTTAATTTGATGATTTTTTTTAATCATAATTAGTAACAATTTTATTTGATAGCTAAAAATTAGTTTTTGAATATTTTTTTCTTGTAATGTTATACTTTAAAGTGTTTAAATTGATTTGATTGTAATAGTGATTTATTTACTTAGAACGAAATATTGAATTTAGAATGGTTAAATCGGATTATAAAGTTATAGTTATATTTTACAAATTGTATATGTTAGACTAGTACAAATATTTCTCTCCGACTTCTTAGATACATAAAGTTATTACTTTTGAGTTGAAATTTGTCTTCTTAGATAGATAAAGTTATTACTTTTGAGTTGAAATTTGAATCGTGAAATCTAATTTGTTTTCTGAATTGTTTTACTCAATAAAAAAAACCAAAAATCATGTTAACGTAATTATATCTTTTTAAAACAATTTCCTCTCAAAAATATTCTCTACGAATATTATCTTTTCTATAAAAAATTAGGTCGTTAGAACGATAATTACTACCTCGAATAATTAATACTTTGGATGAAATTATAGTTTAGGGTGTTAAACAATTTTCATTATCTTATATAGAAATTCCTATTCTCATTATTTCTTTTGAAAATAAACTAACTTTTAAAGTTTTAGTAAAAAAAATTAGTCTAATTTTTACTTTAAGACAAAAATATTTCGGATAAGAGTGATAATTATCTAAAGTCTTTCCAAAATGATAATTCTGTGTTTTAATTTTGATAATATTTTTACATTTTAATATAAAAAGTTACAAATCAATGGATAACAATTAACACTTAAGTTATTTGAATATATCAGAGACTTACGGATTGACTTGTTTTATAAAATGATAAATATATTTCAAATATATATATATATATATATATATATATATATATATATATATATATTATTTT
>Ga0099825_1005957_pt1 | contig 15454 bp, 5 predicted proteins | sample SiratroredBW_FD_76838 | JGI IMG/M metagenome (GOLD analysis project Ga0099825, IMG submission 76838) | Root nodule microbial communities of legume samples collected from California, USA - Siratro red BW | ecosystem: Host-associated > Plants > Roots > Nodule | place: USA: California | collected... | reverse complement strand
TTTTTTTTTTTTTTTTCTTCTTTAAGTGGTTTGTTTTTTTTTTTTTTTTTTTCTTATCGGCCTTGAAGTGGTAAGTTGAAATTCAAGTAAAATAGCTAGAGAACTAGCGCATTCGGCAAAATGGGAAATGGAAATCTGGAGGCTGGACTCTCTTGTGCGCTGCTTTTTCCTTAAATAATAATAGATGATGGCCTTTGAATGATAGGGTTATGATATAATATTGTACTAGGAACCTCTTCGGATATTATAAATGGGGAAAATTGAATAAAACGACAACATTCCACTTAGATTCCCTTAGATCATACGAAGACACAAGCACTCTCCATGCTATAAATGAAGAAGTTTCGGATTTTTCTATGGCATGAGTCTGATTTTTTTAATTCTAGATCGTGTAAGAAACCACCGTGTAGAGGTGTGACAAATATAATTAGGACCCTTTTATGGTTTTTGAAGTTTTCTTATAACTTATTGGCCAAGTAATTTGATGAATTATGATCCTTTTATGTATAAGGATTCATCAAAGTTCAAGGCTGCGTGTGAAATGTTCGGGCCTTGTCGACGTAATTCTGGTCTAAGACAGTCATTTTCTTTCTTTTTTTTTCTCTTTTCCAGTTATTAGGAGGGTTCCCCACGAATTCAAAATTGCATGCTTAGAGGTTAGTTTCGCACAAACACATTAAATTAACATACTTTAATATATTTCAACCTTGTCATTCACAATGTTATTAAATTCAATTTGAATTTTTATGTCATCAGGTCATCAAGGATCTTTTTCCTTCTGATTGCAATCCTTTCTATGCTGGTTTTGGTAATAGGGATACGGATGAAATCAGCTACCTTAAGGTTGGAATTCCCTTGGGAAAAATCTTCATAATTAATCCCAGGGTAAATAATTCCATCTTTATTGTTAAATTTTAAATATTTGCTAGAAGTTTCTAAAATGTTCTAAGTTTGTCAAACTTTTTTTATTTTTAATTTCACAGGGAGAGGTTGTTGTAAACCGTCGCGTTGACACAAAATCATATGCTTCTCTGCATGCTCTCGTGAATGGGATATTCCCCCCTACGAACTCTTCTGAACAGGTTTAATCTTGAAGAAGCTTTATCTTTTTATTTTCTTGTTCATTATGTCAGTCTTGGGGATTGGTATTGTGATCAATATTTGAAATTCAATGTAAAGCATGTTGAGTGGGAGAGAACTGGGATGGATCTTTTTATACTTGCCTGCTGTGTGACTTAAATCTGTTACATTATTATGCTTTGAATGTAAGTTTCGTTATATTAAGGATTTCTTTCAGAAACTGCATTTTGTAAATTGCCTTTGCCCATCTTTTTGCTGAACCTTGTTTGCAGGAGGACTTCAATTCATGGAATTTTTGGAAACTACCCCCTCCTGCTATAGATATTTGAAAGGTCCCCATGGGTTTTTTGGCTCAATTATGATGGTCTGATACGGATGGGCGCAGGCTGTGCTGCTCCGACAAGTATACGGGTAAATTTATCAGCTCTACATAACTACTCTTACTCTAGGATTAGATTTTAGTAATTAGATACTTGAAATATTTTGTATAGGTTTTTAACAGTGTTTGCTATAATTTAATCGGAAACTTCATAGGAATATCTTTATATTTTTTTCTAGTATAATATGTTCAATATTTCCCCTTGAACGGAAGTATTGAAGATATTATTAATGAGACTGATTTTATTGAATGCATGATGTATGTTTATTGTGGTGTATGTTTTCACATTCCATGTGTTCAATCGTGCATGCTACTTCATTGTTTTAGTTTTTTTGCTAATACAGGTTATATATATGTTGTATCTGAGCCCAACAAGAACCACCTTATTCTGTTGTTGACATGTACTCTGAATTGATTGATTGGAACTCATAATTTGGTGGATGGAATTCTTATGAAAGAGCAGAATGGAACTTCTTCCCTGTTTGATGCTGCGAGATCAAATCCATTTTTGTCATTGGTTAGTTATGGTATTAAGCCATGACCACTTGAGTCATGGAAACCCACTACTGATATCATTTATTCATTATAGATAGATTAGTACATAGTTCAGTCCTTTTCATTTGATTGCATAACTTGCATATGTAACTGTGTACTTGAGTTATGCCTCTTCAGTTTTATTATTCTAACCTATAGAAAAAGTTTATGCTTGTTTTCCTTCGTCATTGTTTTTCCTTTTCCAAAAGGATAAATTAGCACTCTAACAGTAGTACATACACTTATTTGACACCTCTTATTTCTCTTCGTGCCAGATCAGATCTCATCACATTATTACTTCTCTCCTATTTCTTTTTCTCTAAAAGGTGTAGATTTAGCATTGGATTTATGTTTCAGTCTTCTACTCGTGTAAGTTTTCAGAATTTAGTGCAACTTCTTCTATAAAATGTTTTTATATGTTGGGATACTTATATATCGCACAATCATTTGACACACTATTACTCTTTGCTTTTCTCTCTTATCATCTGTCATTTATCATATCTATACTTCCTTGTTTCTGGTTTTATCTCAAGGTGCTCAACAAGCATCTTTATTCATCTTTATCCTGAAATTAAAGATGGGCTCGCAAGGACAAGAAATCAGATATTAGATAGTTTATGTATTTATGTTACCAGAAAATTAAAGATGGATTCAAAAGTCTATTAAAAAATTAATTTCAAATCCTGCTTATTAGATAAATAATATTGAATGTTTTAAAGTTTTTAAAAGTTACGTAATAATATATTTATTTCTAAGAAAATACTTATATAATAAAATTTATGGAATTATGTTATTGTATATCTATTACTGAACATTTTTAATTCAAAATATATAAACTATAATCATTTATAAGTTAGTTTTATCAAACTAAATTGTAAAGTTGATGGCTGGGCATAACAAGAAGTTTAAAAAATGTAGTCTTAGAAAATAATTTAGCCAAAACAATTAATGAGTATGATTTGAATTGACAGGGATGGCTAAAGATATGCTTTTTTCAAAATTAAAGAAAAATAAATAAACGGGAGCAGGCAACTAAATTGAAAGTGAACAAGAATAAAGAAAAAAAACAATGAACAAAATAAATAGATGAGCAAAACTAAGGTATAATTTCCATTTTAGTTTTCAAAGGTGATGATTCACTCTAAGTTGTAATTTTTTTCCAAATCAATTAGTTATAATTATCGATCAATTCTAATAAAAATCTCTTCTTATTTTTTTCGATTAGCAACAAAAGTTTATTGATTAATTCCTATATTTATTTGTGTTAGTGACAAATACACGATAAATATAATTAACAATTAATTGTAATAAATTTATAATAAAATTAATTAATTATAGGTAGCTTAAACTTATAATCAATAAATAAAAAGATAATAAAAATAAATAAATAAAACATCTAACGAACATATAAGTTACAAATTAAACAAAAATGAAATACATTAAAAAATTAAAAAAAGCTATCATTACAAAATTATAAATAATAATAATAATAAATTCGGAAATATATTAATGAAAAATAATGAATATAGTTAATAAAAATACAAATATAAATAACCTAATTAACATAAATGATTAAATAAAATTGAAAAAATAATAATAACATACCATGTATATAATCAAAGAAAATAAAATAATTTATATATATATAATTGAAAAATTGTAAAAGTATATAAAAAGTTAAACTAATCTACTATGTATAACAATTAAACTCGTGAATTGATACAGCAGAGATGGGTGATGTGAAGGGAGCATCGGGGATAGATTTTCTGTAGTCCCATTTTACCCTTCCAATCTCAAATATTCGCTTAAAGTTATTATATATGGTTCTATTATTTGGGATGTCTATACAACAGTTCCAACTCAAACTGCCATTTTAATTCTTTTCTCTAACTATATGTTTAAGAAATATGTGTAGTTTTTTAATAATTTTTTTTTTTTTCAAAAAACGTATCTGACCATTTTAGGATCTTAAAAGTAAATAGTTGTACATTTAGTATTTCTCTTCATTCTTGTGTCCCTAATTAATTGTGATCTCTAAATATACCGTCGACGGTTTTAAAAATAATAAAAGAAAAAGAAAAATGAAATAAATTTTTTGACAAAATTTTGATAATTTATTCACAAGTTAAAAATAAATTTTAGAAAAATTTATATTTAAACAAGTGTCTTCATAAATAAACAAATAAATAAATAAAATAAGCTTCTATAAGATTTTCTTAATGACATAGATAGAGTTGTAAATTAGTTCTAACTTACGGAAAAAAATTTATTTATTGAAAAACCTATCCAAACAAATTATTTATGTATAAACTAAATTTACTTTGTAGATGAGTTCATTCCATTTTTTTTTCTCTTGAAACCGTCGAAGCCTGTACAATTCCATAAAGTCTTAACCATTGCTTTACTATGAAGAAAATATAAAATAATTTATGCATAAACTAATCAATGAACCAATTTGCATCGGAAACATTCGTAGTAGTATACATCACAGGGGATATTGGCCTCTCAGGTGTCCATAATCAGAAACATTAACTCTAAATGAGTAATTAATCGCAGCTAAATCGGGATTTGTATCTTGGGCGCTAAGATGTGAGAATCTTCTAGGAAAAACCAACCCAATAAAATGTTTATATAAATGATTAAAATCTTAAGGTAGTGACATTGTTCATTAATTTTCATTTACTATTTTTTCTACATATATTAGGGAGTATTGATATCTCACAGGCATCAAGTAGATACATTAATGCACCTATGTATATGATTAATTATAAAGGCATTGGAAAGTATGTTCAATCTATTAATTTGCATCCTTTGTGGAAGAATAAGAAATCCATAATCATATTTTAAGAAATTAAAAGGAAGGATCTATGTTATCTAAATTCTAAAATGTATAGAATTTTCCCTTCTTTTGCTCTGTACTCTGTATTTGGATTCATTCTTATATCAATTAAGGAATATGGTTGCCGTACATTGCTTTTTAAGTCTTTATCTCTTTTATTCATTGGCACATTCATCAGCACATATGGTGATCTGTTAGTTTATTCTCTTTACAAGTTGAGAATATATAATACAAAAACATAAAATTATTCATCATAATCCCTCATTTGTGTAGATTTAGATCCTAGATTGTAGGCGGCGTATGATCCTCTCCAATACCCATGTGGCTGAGAAAAACAAGAACATTCCAAATATATAACATTTAATAGTTCGGGTTTTTCATGTATTTTTTTTTACAAATTTACTAAAATGTACAAATTTTAAAAAAATTACATAAGTGAAGTTTGAGAAATACGACTTAAAAAAATTGTATTTTCAAAATACAATTTCTATATTGAAATAAAAATCATATTTCGATAACATAATTTTCATTTTCTATTTTTTTATTTATAAAGAAATCATATATGTGATTGCGACTTTTTATTTTTAAATTTATTTTATTTTATCTTTTGAAAGCATTAAAATTTTAATATATATTTTTTTTTTTCCTTTTTGATGTACTTTCCACGAAACCAGTGGATGGATGTCCACTAGTACATGTTATGTGTATCAAGTTATAAGTTATAATTGGAGACATTTGGCATCAAACAATAGTGGAAAATGAAAAGTTATTAAGAATTGTTAGTGAGACACGTGGTAGCAAAATCAAAGCTATTTGGCATGCATATTAGAAAAGTAGTTGTCTTCGAACCTGGGATTTTATTTTAAGCTCCAAAAGGTTAAATTGAGAATATATTATAGTTTCCCTTTTATAAAGGTTATATTTTAGGGATGTATATCTATTTACATATTATGCAATTCCCTGTAACCCAAGCCGTCCCATGTCAGATTTCATGTGTCTTACGTATTCTGCTCATTATTTGTCTAAAAAGAACATTAGAAGAGAAAAGATGTACTCTTACTACACGATTTCTAAAATAAAATAAAACTAAGTTAAAAAAATTAATAAAAAATAAAAATACTGTTATCCATACATGATTTCTTATAAGTTATATTTTCAAAGTACTACTTCTTATTTTGAAGTTATATTTTTTAAATATGATTTATTTATTTTTGTAATTTTTAAAAATGTATCTATCTTAATAAATTTAGAAAAAATTACACCAATTTTATAAAAGTAAATTAATAATTTTTGATACAATATCTAACGTCCTTGATATATTTTAGAGACACAAGACTGTTATATGATAATCAAATGAGTCAGGATATATTTGATGTAGATTTTTTTTTTTTAACTTGTGTTCAACTAAAAAGAAAATTCCAAAAGGTTTAATAAAAATATTTTTTAAATAATATAATAAATGTTATAGTTTTTTATACGCGAATTAACATGAATTATCACAAGAAAGTTTATTTATTATTTTTTATGACAAATTCTATGATCTTGCTTCAAGATTGATTTGAGTTTGTTCATTGAATAAACAATAAGTACATGTGGGGCCGTGAACTGTAGATAACATATACGAGTTGAAAGATAACTTCTTAAATGAAATGAACTTTCTCCCCTGTTATTAGTAAAATTTTAATTGGAAAATTGTAAGACTATCTGTTATTTAAATTTATTCAAAATTAATGCATGATTATGACACGATAAAACAAAATGAATTGTTGAATAAAATCGTTAAAGTGTTTGAATTGTGATTTATTTCAAAATTTCTACTGGATCAACTATTTATTTTTTATTTTTTAGTAAATGAATTCGGTTAATATTATTAAAATTTTACTTATATATTTTGTTGCTGTAACATCCTCTACTTAAAATTAATGTAATCTTTATTTTTTCTTTAAATTAGTTTTTAATTAAAATAAATTTTAATTTTAATCAAGAATTAAGAATGTTTTTTATTTTACCTTTAATTTTATTCGGTGAATGAACTTCATATGATTTACAATGATTTAACTATAATATAAATTTTAATTACCTTATTTTCATTAACTTTAACTTTTTTTTTTATTATTTTATACTTGTGAAGCTTTTAACAAATTAAAAAAACGTTTAAGACAACACTTAAATTGTCAATGTAATTGTATTTGGGATGTTAAAAAATCACAATTGCATTCATTATATTTGTCCTCTGAATGTAATATAGTATTGCCATTTGCGCATAAATTGAAAAACGATAGCTATTTCATTTTCACTAAAATGCAAAATCATTTGCTTTCATTACCTTCTCATTTCCTCAATATTATTTTGCATCGCTTAATAAAAATATGAAAACAAAGAATAAAGCTATATTAAAAGGGAAAACAATCACATTCACATAGCATAGAAAACTAGCGAGTGATCTTAATATTGAAATGCTTGTCAGCAAGCTGCGCAAGGTTTCTGAACTCCTTTTCATCGATGAAACCGTCGTTGTTGGCGTCTGCGGATTTAAAAGCCTTGCCACTGCTCCACGACGCAAAGAGCCCTCCGGTGAGGCGCACGGCACGACGGAATTCGGCTTTGCTGATCCTTCCGTCTCCGTTTGCGTCAAATGCCGTCGTTAACCACCGTCTAAACTGCTCCACCGTCATCACACGCTTTCCGTCACTCGACACATTACGCTCTATGAAAGCCATGGTATGTTATGTTATGTATATCTTGTTATCACCTTTCAAGCTTGCGTTCGGTATTTATAGTGTTAATGTACACAATGCATATCCCTCTGTAAAGATAATCATCATGATTCTACTTCCATTAATTATAATTAATCGCTGCTTTTGCTCTTTGTTTAATTAATAATGACGTGTTTATTCTCTCTTATTGCAACTTGGCATTCATAATAGAATGTATTGGCACAAATCCTCTAGATGAAGATGATTTTAAATACTTTTAAAGGGCATTTTGTGGGCTTTAGAGCTTTGTTGCGTTAAAGGCGAAAGAACGTGTTATTGTGCAAATACTAAAATAATACTGGTATGAGAATACGTATACAAGAATACATTTTGTTCCCAATAGATTATAGACGCTATGAATGACTTGAACTCTATAACTTGTCCATATACCATGCACGCCAAAACTCATCTATCTTCATTCAAAAACCATCCACATTTTGTACCAAACATCTACACCTTTAACATGCCTTAAACGTTTTTATTATTTTTATAATTTCAGTTAAATAATTTCATTTTATTATGATTGTTATATGAAAAGCACCATCAACACACTCACACATTATTTAGAATATATATTTTTATTATTGATAAAAGTTATTGAAAATTAATGTTTTAGTGAATCTTTTTTTTCTTATTTAATAAATATTATTCTGAGTTTCTAATTTTAATCAATAATAAAGAATGTATTGGAAAAAATATGTTAAAAGTGTATTACCTCTCATTTATTATATCATATATGTTTTCTCAATCGTATATATCCATAGTGCCATGCAAATAATTAAGAGCAAACTTTAACTTAAAATTGAATCTCAATTAATAAATTGTTGTATCCTCCCCTATTCAAAGTTCAGACATTCATCTACTCTCGTTTCTTCTTCAAAAAGATAAAATAAAAGGGGCTCTTGGTGATGCAGTGTAAGTTTAACTCGTTTTTCTAATAGTTAAGAAGTGAGGGGGACTTATAATTTAGTTTTTTTTTAATATATATTGACTCTCTCAAGTTATCGTCTTCGATTTTATTTCAACATATTTTAAAAGAAATTGTTAAATAGTTAAAAATAACTTTGTATCACAATATAAAAACAAAAGTAAGAGGGTGAACATAATATGAAAGGGGGTGCAAAAAAGAGTTGTGGTGTGCATACTCCCTGGCCCATGGACGATGATTAATATCCCTTTTGTATCTTTGTAACACCGTGATTAGTGATGGGCCGAAATTATTGACGGATTAATGCGTAATTAAGGTAGTTAAGATAAGAAAGAAATGGTTATGTACTTAAGGCGAAGGGATTGAGTGAAGAGGAAGGCTAAGATGGAGTCCCGCGGACACTCAAACCCGCTTCTGTCGTTTTCGAGCTTCATCCATCAACACTGCGTGCGGCTCGGGGCCGACCTTGCCACTCGTTTGGATGAGACGAGGCGAACCCTAGCTCAAGCCCATCACAATCTTCTAACGCCCAAACATGCCCTCGCCGCCACTGCCACATTGGGTTCCCATCACGTCGCCAAGTCCCTCGTCGGCACCTCTGTTTACACCGTCAGCAATTCTAACAATGAGTTCGTTCTTATCTCCGACGCCGAAGGAGCCAAGTCCATTGGATTGCTCTGCTTTCGCCAGGAGGACGCCCAAGCCTTCCTCGCTCAGGTTTCTTCCTTCTAATTTCTCTTCTTTTTCTCCTCTTAATTGCATTCCCCTAATTCCTTTCTCACTGTTTAGGTTCGATCGAGGAGCAGAGAACTTCGAAGTAAGGCTAGGGTTGTTCCAATTACTCTCGACCAGGTGCTTTTCAATTTCTCAACTCTCTCGTCGTAATGCTGCTTTGCTGAAACGATAAATAAATGTTAATGCGGATTTCTTAACTCTGCTCTGGCTTTTAGTTAATGCTGTTTGAAAATCGATGCCTCGATGTTTTTCTGTTACTACTATTACTGTATGATATATTGTGTTGGGTCGTCAAAAATAATATATATTGGCAACAATACGTTGATTCTTACTTGATTATTTGTCAATGTGAACCTCTATACTTTAAGTGACCTATCCATGTTTGACATTCACTAGAGATGTGGATTGACTTCTTTCATATTGAAAGCCACGTAGGAATTAAGTAATCTGTTATGATACGGACAATTCTTTTAAAAATGTTCAATTCCTATTTAACTTTGAGGCTCAATATAAGTGAGACAATCCGAAATGAAATTACCCTTTGAATTTTTGTTGACATGGTCATGTGACTTTTAGCATTTATATCATGACCCGTGTCACTTATCAGAAGCTTTGCAACCATGAATCTTATTGTACACATTTGACCTTTACTATCAACGACGGAGGATATGCTTCTGACTGCAAAATTGTAATGTTTATCATGTTCATTTCATGTATGACTACTCTTGTGCAACAGGTATACATGTTGAAGGTAGAAGGCATTGCATTTCGATTCTTGCCTGATCCAGTTCAAATAAAAAATGCTTTGGAGGTTGGCATCTACAATTTTTGCATGACCATTTCAGTTCAATGGCAATGACAATATTAGGCGAAAAAAATGCTTTTATCACGTTAGCTGAAGTGTGGGAATTAGTTCTATGACATTAATTTAAACTAAATTATACATAAAAATGTAGCATATATGTTAGTCAACCAGTGAACCATAGGGCTCCTAGATTGTGCTAAACTTAACTTCCATTTCATGTTTATCAGCTCAAACCAGCCAATAAGGGAGGCTTTGATGGAGTTCCTGTTTTTCAGGTGTGTTCTCCTTTCCCTGTTTGTTGTGAACTTTAGATGGTTTGTTGTTGGGACTCACGAAAATGGTTTTTAGCTTGTCTTTTCATCTATACATTATTTATCAGTATACTTCAGTTCACTTTTTCTCCCTGAGATATTTGTCAACTAACTAACTGCATGCAACTGTTATGTAGAATACATATAAATATTAGAGACTGGCTGATAACTTTAAGCCATTTCATTATTTTAGTAATTCCTTGCTTCTGTGGTAAATTGATACTGTTATTGACTTATAATCATAAATGCTTGCTTACAGTCTGAACTTTTGGTTGTGAAGAAGAAGAACAAGCGTTACTGCCCTGTGTATTTCTCTAAGGTTTGTCTCATTCATTGATCTTCTCGCCATTTCACATTCATTATCTAGCATCATTAGTTATTTGCATTTTTATTCATAAGATATAATTACATAGTATTTTATCATTTTGTGGTTAAATGGACAGGAGGATATTGAGCAGGAACTGTCCAAAGTTTCCAGGACATCTAGAGTACATGGTGCTTCTCAGCATATAGTGGTATAGTATCCTCCTTCCTTACTCTTGTTACGTGGAAGCATCTTTTAAAGTATTATGTTTATACTTTTGAATTGCAATGTATTGGTCAAAATGCTCGCTAGCTTTTTAATCTTTTTAAACTGTGCATAGTAAAATACAACCATTTGACACAAAATAAATTATTATTTTATTGTTTTCTAATATTTTATTGAATAAAGTTAGTATCAATTGAAAGTAATTCATGAAGTATTTCCTCTTTAATTATCACAAGCAGTAGCATATTTTGTTAAACCCTCAAAACTCTAATGTTGTGTTGCAAGTGTTTTGTGCAAGACTGACCTTGATTCTTGAATAAATATTAACTTATAACTTCCGTTATGATCAACTTGAAAACTTGTTGAATATTTGGTCGAATCATAGTGGTTGTGTACTATATTTTCCTGATAATCATGGCATCAATTTCTTTTAAGGAAATGATTAAGGTAAGATATGTTTGTGTTATTTAAATTTTACTTTGAATGGAAATGGGCTAGGAAGCAATTATGCTGATGGAATAATTAGTTTTGGCCCTTTAAATGGTTTACTTTTTCCCAATTCCTTTTTCAATCTTTATTGTAAACAAAGCATCTTTCAATGGATGGTTTCAATGTAAAAATAGCAATCTAAGGTATTGTTTGATTGAAGATATTTTTTTTTTCATTAATAATTACAATAATGGTTTTTAACTGTATTCCTTGGAAAAATTTTGAATAGGAAATGGTGAAAGCTTTAGGGGGATAGATTTAAGATTTGTTTTCACCAATTTTTGTATATATCTTTTGAAAGCAGGAAGCAAAGTAAAAACAAAACTATCATTTTTGTAACTCTTACTGAAAATAAGAAATGAAGACACAGAACTTTTCCAGACCGACGAAGCATGTTCATGTGTAAGCTCTTGTAATCTGTCTTCCATCAAAACGGGTTAGGGGAAAGGAAGAAAATTGTGTTTCTGTAAAGAAACTGGATTTAGATTTTTGTGTGAGGTTTTGAGTAACCACAAGGTTCCTGTCTGCCAATACCAATCCTGATATTCTGTTAGATATCTTGTGTTGTTTAAATAATACAATAACTTGCATGCTACAGTGAATTTGTTTGAAGTTTGTGTCTCTTTTTTTTTTTTTATAAATTAACAGGTTGGTAGCTTGGAAGATGTATTGAAAAAAATGGAGGTAGATACCTCTGCTTACAAGTTCTGTAGCTTATAAGCTTGGCAGTAGTTTGAATTCTGATAAGTTGTCTCTCTCTCTTGATACAGATGAGTGAAAGAAGTTCAGGATGGGAGGATTTGATTTTTATTCCCCCAGGAAAAAGTCACTCTCAACACATACAAGAAATCACCGAATGATTCTCAGGTTGCAAACTTAAGCCAAGCATAATTTCATGTGTTTTCCTTGAGAAAATTGGATGTTATTGTTGTCGCAATTTAGTCAGCTGGTGAGATGCCAGGACCTCTGCCTTCAAGTTGTTGTGTTATTCCATCTTGTCTTCTCAATAGAAATTCCTTCTGATGCGAATGCTGCATTAAGATTCTTAGTGGATGTAATGTAAGGAAAATGTGAATGTGAGAGGACATAAAGGCTAACGTACATTTCAGTTATGAGGTCATTCCACTGTAGTTGAGCATGCTATGTGAGGAGTGTTCTTACTCATACATGTACAGATAATTTATTTGTTTCGGAAATAGCTGTAACCCTTTTCATTGAATTCTATTTTTATTATTAGTTCAGGGAAGAAAATGGTATTCACTTACATTTTATATCCGATCTGTTTTTGGATATGAGAAGAGATGTAGAATTTTTTTGGGTGGACATTAAGGAGGAGGACTAACAAGATTCATCACATTTCAAGCAGGGTTCATAATGGGATTGGTTCACCACCTGAAGAGAGTGTGGTTGACCCATTGCCGCTCTTCATTTCATTGTATGATTGAAATAGGGAGCATCCCATTGGTCTCACATGTATTGGCGTCACTTTTCTTTGATCCGATAATTCTTGGATGTGGGGACATAAATGTGATAGATTAACAGCTATTGGGATGTAGCCGCAAAACTTCTCCAGGAATCATTTTTGGTGATTTATGATGCGCGGACGCACAACCTGCAAACATTTTTTATATCAATTTTGAACAAGCTAAAAGTTTTTTCGTTTGATATATTATAAACTATAAAGAATTGGTGGAGACTCGCAATTGAGAAACAAATAATAGCAATCTCTCTTTGCATGCGCGAGAGTGACGCATCAACCATTTAGTTGGCGAGCATTGTCCTTGCACGTTGACAGTTGAGTATTTTCCAGTGCTAATGGACTTGAGGAATTTACTTCTCTACCCCTGTGGTTCTTCACTGATTTTAGCTACTGATACCCAATGGTATATGGGTAATTTCAAATTTTGCTGCCTAGAAATTTAGTTGACCATTGGCTGTGATATAAGTAAATCCGTTTTGTTCCGATTCATTTGTCTCATTCGAAAGGAAATATCAAAGCAAGGAAATCACAGTCGGAGCTACGTAAATGGGCTACCTCGATTTGAGCTTTATTCTTATTTTCTAACTGCTACTGCAACTACTACTACCAATCCTTACTCCTTATTCTCTTCACTACATGTAACTACTACGTAATTCACACCTAATTTGATTAGTGGGGACTTCATTTAAATATGTAGTCTAGTTCTCCTAACTCGAGCATCGCTGATAATACTACTAACGGGATGCAAGGTTTGAGTGTTCAAAAGATGCCGAAGACGATGCCATCTAAAGCTTTGATTACCATAATCAATTTTGTTTTCCTCACTGTCTTTCTGCTTGTTTATGCCACCATTCTTCCCCATCCATCTTCTGACTATTTCGAGAATGCAGGCTCCCTTGTGAGATGCTCCTTCGGCGAATGTCATCACAAGAAGGTGAGCCTACTTTAGTGGCATATCATTTTTTTCTTTCTGTTGTTCGTGTAAGCTGAATTCAAACTTCAGTTGATATGCATATGAAGCACGATCTTCAAAATTTGTAGGCAGAAAAAAGCTTCAAAATGAAAGCAGTATTGGAAGAACCTCAAGCAAACCTACACGGGGAAAAGAAAAAGAGAGCAATCAATGTAGTACCAAGCTTTTTTGGCGAGATGGGGAAAGGAACGAGGATAGGAATGGTGAACATGGAAGAAAACATTGTGAGTGAATGGAGGACGCATGGGGAAACAACGACAGTTTATTTCCAGAGGGTATCACAGTTTTTGAACTGGACAGACTTGTTTCCTGAATGGATAGACGAGGAAGAAGAGAATGATGTGCCATCATGTCCGGAGATACCTATGCCGGAGTATGCAGAATATGGAAGCATGGACATGATCGTTGCCAAGCTGCCATGCAGGTATCCCGAAAAAGGGTGGAATAGGGACGTTTTTCTGTTGCAAGTTCATCTTATAGTTGCGAATTTAGCCACAAAGAATGGGAAGAGGGATTGGAGAGGGAAGACAAGAGTAGTTTTTTGGAGCAAGTGTAGACCAATGATGGAACTGTTTCCATGCGACAACTTGGTTAAGCGGGAAGCTGAATGGTGGTACTATGAAGTTGACATCAACAAGTTAGAACACAAGGTTTCATTGCCCGTTGGGTCCTGCAAGTTGGCCTTGCCTCTCTGGGAACAAGGTATATATAAATATATCTCCTATATATTACATATACACACCATATATTTTTCCTTAACACAGCCAAATAAATAAGTACATCTATTAAAAACAACTAAAACGTTCGCAAGCATGCTGAACCTAGGTTTTTTTGTGAAAGTGATGTAATTTTTTCCCAAATTTTTTGAATGGATAATTTTTTAAAACATCACTGAGATGGACAAGTAGTATTTAGAAGCACACTTCTAAAAAGAAGAGGTTTTATTCTGATGAACAACTCTAAGTTTTTTTTTTATTTAGTGAAAATGTCTTTATCTAAGATTTATTTTTTTAATTATTGGTTTTAGAAAACAGTGATTACAATCCGTTCATATTTCTCTTTACATTCTAGTATCTTCGGCACTTTTTCTAAACACCAATTAGAAGAAGCTTATAGTGTGGTGAGAATGTGATCAACGAAATGACTGCCATATATTTCTTCTCCCTTCTCAAGTTTATCATCTACAAAGGCATTTATTTCCTTCATGTCAAAAGCTTCAATCATATGGTTAAGAAAACCGTGACGGATTTCGTTACCCCTGAAGCTACCAAAAATCATCATACTTTATTTGAGGAGCGTTGTTGTCTGTCATGGGTTTTTCCACTTCAACCCTCTGCTTTTGAAACATAACTTTTATAATCGTACGTGTTTTCGTGACTTACTTATATTATACATAATAAGAAAACAAAAAGTGAAGTCATAATTTACTTGTTTATATAATTCTTTTAAGATTTATCTGTTATTAAATGTAGAAAAACAAATATATAATTTTTATTTTAAAAATAAAAAAAAAAAAAATAAATAATTATATTATAAATTTTTTTTTTTTTTTTAGCGGGAATGGTTCTTGGTTTATTTTTTTTTTTTTTTTTTTTGGTATAAAAATTATGTATTTG
>Ga0099825_1005955_pt1 | contig 15457 bp, 10 predicted proteins | sample SiratroredBW_FD_76838 | JGI IMG/M metagenome (GOLD analysis project Ga0099825, IMG submission 76838) | Root nodule microbial communities of legume samples collected from California, USA - Siratro red BW | ecosystem: Host-associated > Plants > Roots > Nodule | place: USA: California | collected... | reverse complement strand
TGGATTGATTTAAAGACAAGGTATTTTCAAGGGGATATTTCTCTAGTGTCCGACTTTTGAACGCAAGCAAACAACTCTTCATGTTATTTGGTACCTAAAGAACTCCTGGAAATGATGGTTTCTTCTATAATAACAGTGTTATTCAAATAAAAGCCTATAACGATTCCGATTGGGCTACTTGCCCTCAACCTCAAAAATCCATTACTGATTTCTCTTCTATCATGGTGATTCATTGATATAATGGAAATCGAAGAAACAACAAATTGTCTTGACGATGAATACAGAGCTATAGCTACCACAACTTGTGAAATTGAATGACTCACATACCTTGTTGAAGATATTCAAACCAACTACCTGCAACCAGCTCTCTTATATTTCAACAACTAATCAACAATCCAAATTACCTCTAATCAAGTCTTTCATGAGAGAATCCAACACATTGAAATACACTGTCATGTCGTCCGTGAAAAATTCAACAAAGGTTTTTTGAAGTTGCTTGCTATAACTTCTTCTTTTGAACTTGCAGATATTTTCACCAAAGCACTTTTTCCATGCAATTTTAGTAACATATATTCCAAGCTGGGAGTGAAAAATAAATATTCCCGGCTTGCTAGGAGCTAATAAAGTTTACTTTCGGGACTTTATGCTATTTTTAGTTTTTCCCCTTTTATGTTGTTTTTCGTTTAATTTGGACCGCATGGTTTTGAGCCCATTACTTTCCTGTGGGTCTTTATAATGACATATTGCAACCCTTGTTGGAATAAAACATTATTCTTCTGTCTTCTTGATTCTTCTCATTTTCTCTCTAACCTTAGTCTTATTTTCTTGAGTTGCTTTCTTTTTTCATTGGTTCCTTTATTTTGTTGATGCACATCATTCACAAGTCTCCATTAATATATTATGGATCAGAGTTATTCAGATCCTATCCTAGCGAGGTTATTGAGTTTATCGAGCTACCCGTTATTAGGCTATCTTTAAATATATAGTCCCACATACTAGATAAGACCTTTTAATATTATATAAGTGGGTACAAATATCACCTTACAAGCCAATTTTGTAAGATTGAGTTAGACTTAAAGTTCACTTCTTGAGACTTTACTACATGAGAAAATACATCATTGTAATAAACTCCTCTCATAGAAAATACATGAAAATTTTTTGACCACTTGCTAGATTACCATCTTTACGTTTGAAAATCCATTTACAATTGACCAACCTAGAAACCACAGGTTTACAAACAAGAGTCCATGTATTATTCAGATGAAAAGACTTCATATCCTCATTCGTAGCATCTAACCATTAAATCATCTCCTTACTTGATAGTGCAAAGGATGCATTAGATAGTTCATCATCTAACACCTCATTAATAACCATTAAGGAGTATGCAATAAGTTATGCATATCCATACCTTTCTAAAGGTCTTATCGTTCTCCTTGTTCTATCTCTGCCAAGCATGCAATCATCAAATTGTTTGCCTTCATAAAAAACTTCTTGTCTATCATTTACAAGATTGTCTAACACATCATCTTGTAGGAAATCAGACACTTCTTTGTAAAACTCCATCTCGTTGTGCTCCTTTTCACACATTTTAGTTTCATTAAAGATGACATCTTTGTCGATAATACATTTCTTCAATCTTGACTTTAGACACTAAAGATAATGTCCTTTAACACCTTCTAAATATCCCTAAAACATGCACTTGAAATATGGTTATAGTCACACTTGAAATCCTAATAATCCTCCCTTCATATGCAAGTTTCCTACACGTTGGTACTTTCCCTCAAGCAACAGTGATGACCCACTTGAACCTCCATATTTTATTACAATATTATAGACTTACTTGAAACCCTCATGTCAGAAAGACTTTCAATACAAGGAATCCTAACATTATATGATTCAACCACTCACATGTTCATTCCATGCTTAATGCACCAAAGTGTTTACCACACAACTAAAAAATGACAATAGAGAAAATGACAATGCTAGATAATAGAAGGCAAATAGAGGAATAAAAGAGAATCACCCAGAAATTAATATGGTTCAATTGAAATGTTAACGAACTTCAACCTACATACACGAGATAATTTACTAGAATTTCATATATGACAATGTAGCAGTTTTTCTCTCAGCAAAATCTCTCTCAAATATAACTCAAACGTTTGAATTCTTATTTACTCAAGCTACGTCTATTTATTAAGCAAATATCGTTATAATTAACACACATGAAACAAATCTAAGTCCAACGAGGAAGACATGTAAACAATACTTTTCATTACAAAACAAACTAGACATCATACTGGTTAACTAGAAGCTTAAAGTCTTAGGAGATGTTAGGAGACTAGACAGTCTACTGAAAGTATCTGCTGCATGTTAACACTAGACACTCTAGCACTGGTTAGACAGTCTAGGATTGTTTGATCGAGATATTAATGTGCCAATTCTTCATAATGTTTATATATGTCTTTCGATTCAAGATTAGTAATTTGTTTCTATACTTAATGCTTGTTGCGGTTTAATCATCCATAACTAGATATTCAATTCATTGGGTATTGGAAAATATCTTTTGTAATATCAAAATAAAGCAAAACACCTAATGAAACTTGTATCTAGGAATGTAACTTGACTCATTAGTTGTCTTAGACAATCTGTATTGTGAAAGTAAGTTTGCTTATTAACTGCTCAAGGAATTGACTCTTAATAGAAAAACTTAAGCTCATTCTACTAAAGAACTAGGGTTTGAGTAAGCATGTGGATTGATTTTAGCATTAAACTGAGAAAAAGTTGGATGTTGATATGTATGAGAATGAAGTTTGGCGAAGTCTAACCGTAACAATAACCTATCATATCACTTGTTATCTATTTCTTCTTCTAGATATTTGATAAAATCCCAAATAGAGTTTTATTTGTTTTTTTTCACAATTTTAATTTCTTAAACGTTAACACATTTTATAAAAATCTTTTGTCTAAATTAATTATTAAGTATAATTATTGTTACATATTGCATAATTTTTTTAAAAGAATGATAATTACTTATTATTTTCTATTATGTGATTGAGACACTTGTCATTTATTCTATAAGAGGTGATGTTAAGAAATAGAATCTAAGTTTTTGAAGCGATTCTTAAAATCTGAGATTAATGAGATTACTTGACATGTTAGAATAGCATGAATAGATTTCAATATAGCAAATGTATCTAATCTCCTATCATAATATTGAAATTTTTGTTGTATGTTGGAAGAATCTATTCAATAATCATTCTTAGAAAACTTATATTTAAAGAATCAAATAGGTAATTTCAAGTGTGCATAAAGAATGTTGTATACTTATATCGATGACTAAGATATAGATGAGGTGAATGATGAAGTCCAATTCCAATTTCTATCTATTGAATTTTAAATTTGTTTAAAATCGATCTTTAACTTGAATATTATAACCATTGTTAAATTCAATTCAGAGAACTGGAATCAGATCATTTTTCTATTGCAAATATATTTTATAAAAGTTCAACTTTTGATAAAGATTAATATTTATCAAGTTTTCATGGTTCGAAAACTCTACCCATATTTGTTAACTTCACTTAATTAAATTAGTTCACTTGTCAAAATAGATCAACAAATACTCCATTAAATAATTATGATATATTCTAATCAAATTTCAAGTCTATAGACTTGCCTACTCACAACTAGATACACAATTAACAATTTAAGTATCTTATATTGCAACTATTATCTTATGATTTTTATTTAAATAATTAATTATTTTTTTTATATGTGATAAAGTCTAATGATATGTGATTTCTTATATTTATAAGTATATTTATTTTTTGATGAAGATACAGATAAGACAAAAAATTTAATTAATTATAAAAAAAATAGAAATAAATTTTCATTCTAAAGATAATCAAACCCATACCGCCCCATTCTCTTATTATTCCTATCTCAAACCTTTGTTTACTTTACTGTAATATATTATTGAGAACATACAACACACATATAAAATATAGACGAATTTGTTTGTCATTCTTATATATCTTTATTCATGTATTGACTCTTATATTTAAACAATTTTTCTGATCTAAATAATATATTTTTCTTTTTAATTAAACTATTAATATAAAAATATATTTTATAAAATTTAAATAAATAAGAATAATAAATAGATACTCTCCATAAGCATATATATATATATATATATATATATATATATAAACTAATTTTGATGTCTACTCTAATTACCTCTTTTTTGTAACTGTGGATAGAGTATTTAAGGCTTGGCAATTGTTGTCGCGTCGATAAGATGGGATGAGGAAACACAAACTCTTGTGTTGTTCCTTCTCCTTCTTCACCCTTTTCATCCTTCCTAAATATCTCTGCCAATTTCGTACACAATGTTATCTTAAGCACTTGAAGGCTGATAAGATTTTTGGCCACCGATGATGGAAACAAACTTTTAAGCGACCAACAATGTTCAACACGCATCTCCTTTAGCAGTTGAAGGCCAATAATTCCCTCCGGATCCTGGTCCCATACATGCTCCAGTTTTTCTAGACTCCTTAATGACAATGTTTTCAAACGGAATATTCCGGAAGCTTTTGTCAGCCGATTCTCATCATTGATATTAAATATGACCCGTGCTTTACTGCAATACTGTACTTGTAACTCTTCCAAATTGTGAAAGCAAGAAAGCAAATGAGATGGAATTACATGCACTAGCCTATGACATCCATCTACTGTCAAGCTTTTCAAATACCCAAAGCTGTTTTGCTGCAAATGTCTGACATCCCATAGTTGCAAAACATACTCAGTATAATTCACATAACCAAACCTCAAATACTTGGTGTATGCCAAAGTGACCTGTAAGAACAGACAAATTATTCAATTAGTTCTCCAACTTTAAAATATAAATTAAATTAATTATTATTTTTTATTTTTAAATTAAGAGAAATGATATTAAATAAATGAAAAAGTGAATAAGTACCTTATCATTGAAAACTCTTTGGATGGTGGCATTCAAGTCACCTTCCCACTGCCATTTGGCTTTTTCATCTCCTTTCACACCAAATACATTTTTTAACTTGGGTGCTATTGACCTTCTCTCACTGAATTTCTCCATCTTCGGGCACTCTATCACAATCAGTATTTCCAGTGATGGGAATTCAAATTCACACTCCTTGTAACTGCAAAAACTTCTCAAATTCCTTAGCCCCAAGTTCTATAGAAATCAATTTGCTGAATACAATTTTCTTCACTTTGCCTTCTTCACTTTCCTCATTGCTAACTATTTCCTCTACTTCATCACAATCAATTACCTTCATGGTCTTGAGTTGAACCATGCTTTTGCCCGTGGAGGATGCCATCAAGTTCCTTAATTCCTGACAATTCTTCAGTTTCAAACATTTCAAGCAATTCAACGATACAGAGGAAGGACCTAAATTCCTCAATCCGTTGAATTCTTTTAGTTTCAAAAGCTCTAGTCTCTGTAGAACTTGGTTTCGTTCAAATCCTAGATCCTCTATGTATGAATTCAACAAAACTAATTGCTTCAGTTGTAATACGGTTCCCAATCTTTCTTGCCGCCCAATGTTTGTACTTCGCACTGACCCTCGACAGAACTTCAATTTTAACTTTTCTAGATTTGGCATTCTGTACAGAAACGGGTAGAGAAGATCTATGCCCTCGACTAAGTTCAAGATAATAAGCTCTTTTAGACGGTGCATTTGGTACTTTGGTAACAAATCTTGGGCTTCTTCGAAGTCAGTTTCCATATACTCCAAGTTGGGGAGTACCTGCACAATAAAATTTAAGAATGAAAATAATAATAACAATAATAATATGAATAAAATTTAACAATGAAAATAAAATACCTTTTCTTTATTTCTTTGTAAATTTATATAATCCTAACATTCAATTTTTTTATTTAATTTATTGTCTATTTCTTTTCAACCACACAATCTTTAATTTTATTTTGTTTCTTACATATTTTCTATTCTTTCTATTTTTCTTTGTATTTATTTTATTGTCTATCAAGCATATCTGAAAAGTTTGATTAAACTTTTTTTTCAACTCTAGTAAAAATGGAATATCGCTTACCACTTCAGCTGAGAAAACAAACTTTTCTTCCTATGTTGTTTCATCCGTTTCTTGGAAAAATGTTTTAAGCTTGACACACTCGCCCATACGTAATTCCTTCAACTTTGGACACTTAATTGGATATCTCCCCTTGTAGAATTGCTCCATATTTGATAACCCATATAATCTTACAAATGTTAGTTCAGGAAACTCTAACAAATCATCGTTAGATTCTGATGTATCTTTACTAGTAACAATTTCCACCATCTTCTTACAATTCAATACTGACATGCGTTCAAGCTTTGAAACATCTTTTGCCACAGAAACTGGAAACAAATTCCTCAATTCTTGACAATCACATACATCTATAGTTCTCACTTTTTTGAAGTTCACAATTCCAGTTGGATCTTTGCTCCACAATCGCTTCAACTTCGGGAGATGTTCAAGAAGAATAACTTGTAGATTTGTGTCTATCCCACCATATGTATCTTTTTCCTGAGAATCATTGATTTCAAAAATCTCTTTCACGGACTCGCAACTAGAAACTTTCAAGTTAATTAAACTTTCAAACCATCCTTCCATATGACTCGGAAAAATCTTGTCCAGTTGATTGCATTCTTCAATGCTCACAGAAATGAGATTAGAAAAGGAATCGACACTCACTTTAGTTGGCCACACATCTGTTAACCTTTTCATTTCGCTAAGGTGGATTTCCTCCAGCTTAGGGAAGATGCAGGCCTACATTTTAATGAAAACAAACAATTGTTACACTAGAAACTAAATAAAAATACGCAAAGTAAAATGTGATAGAGAACCATAAACTTAATATTAGTCAACTACACATTTACTTGTTTATACCAGTACACACCTTGTTTGCACTAACTCCTTCAATCTCAAAAATCTTTTCAATATGTGGACACCCACTCATGATGAGGCTTTTCAGCATCTTCAAACTGCTAGCCATAGTTAATGAACATAGATGTGTCAATTTATGACAATCTTTCACAACTAATTTTATCAAGTTTTGAAAGCAGAAACTCAACGACTGTTGGTCGCTCCATATCTTATGGGTGTTGAGTGAGCATAAATTCAAGTTCTTTAAGTTTGGAATTTCAACCTAAAAGCACACACACAGTTAATATATTTACAATAATTGAACTAATTATTTAAAATTATATGAAAAATATGTAATGACATACTAGTTCATCAAACAGAGGAGGCGCCTTGTCACTATGATGATCTTCTTCAGTAGAAACTTTTGTGCGACTCCTAGTTGTAGTTTGAGCTTCTGTCAGATGTGGCCAGCAAGACCTCTCCACTTTGGTACTAAAACATGTAAATGATGGTAATGATTGAAGTGTCAAAGTGTGCAACCTAAGAAACTCAACCTTACTATAACCCACTTGTATTTGAAAGATCTCCTCTAAAGATACACATTCATAAACCTCAATCATTTCTAGATTTGCAAGAAAATTATTCACGTAAGAATTACATTCAGAAATCTCCCTTGTTTCTGCACCAGTAGAAATTTGAATCGTGTAGAAGGAGAAGAGATTCTTCAATTGGTGACACATATCAATCTTGATGGTTTTTAATTTGGCAAATGATGTAACTGTAACTGGACCGTAACATATGATCTCTAAGTTCATCAGACTATAAAGGCATAGAGATTCCAAATTGGGAAAAACATTCACACAACTAGACAGTTCTGTTGAATTGACATATTTGACGTCACTGTTATTTATGATGGATAAATGTTTCAGATCAGGAAACCCATCTACATTTAATTCTTTAACAATATTTTGAACACCTACCTTTCCCAACAACAAACTTTGTACGGTTTTAAACAACAATTTTATGCCGTTTTGAGAGTGAACGTTAATGCCATCCTTTAGTTGTAATGCCAAAAATCTGAGTTCTTCATACTTATTGGGCATCCTAAATCCAAAAGGAAACATTTCAAAGTCTCCAATCTCAATCTTGTAATCTTTTAACCTGTCAAAGAAGAAGTAACTGGGAAAATCTGAAACACACGGGATGCTCAAGTCCACCACTTTCAAATGATGCAGGTTCTTTAGCTCAGAACGAAATGAATTTTGACCTTTGTCTGTCCCTCTTTTCTCCAACTTTTTGATCAAGCTTTTACGTATATAAAGTTCTTCCAAACTTACTAAACTTGATATAAGATTAGGAGGAATAATCCTCAATCCAAAACAAACGCTAATGTCCAACAGTCGTAACTTATTCAAGTTTTGCAAATCATCTGGCAAATATTACAATTTAGAGTGCACCGCTCCAAGCAAAGCATTTTGAGGTTCAATAAGCCTTTAATTGAATCTGGTAAGATTGATAGATGAAAGCCAATGAATATTAGAACTCTCAAATTTTCCATTCCACTAAAAAAGCTGTCAGGTATTTCCAAAGATGGATCATTAGTTTCTATTTGCAAAAAATTAAGTTGAGGACACTTTATGTTTTGAGGAAGCCCATCAATAATATCACTGTTGCATATAGAAATAAACGTACAATCTTTGAGATCGGGCCAATCATTTAATTTGCCATCCCTCAAAACAAAAGCATTGTGATCCTTGTATGCATTACTTAAAGCATCTTCTCGAACCATATGAGGCATATTGAAATGAATATTAGGACTTTCGTACAACACCAAGCCCAAGTCTTTTAGCTCATCGAGCAATTTATTTATTTTGCGTCGAGCTGCACTAAGCGAGGATACCCCTTCAAGTATACCCAATCCAAAGCAATATTTCACCAAATCCATAACTAGGGGTAGATGGCCCATTTGAGCACAAAGCAAGTAAATGAACTTGAGTTCCTCACTTTTTGGAAGGTCATATTTTATCTTACCAGGAATCTCCATAGACTTTTTCCATTCGACTAGACCTTGTTTTTTAAATTTGTCTAGTGTAGGCTTACTTACTGACTCACTCCAGCTTTTGAATGTCACTGCAAATGTAACTATTCTCATGGGTAACCCTGCACAGTAGTTTTGAATTTCTTCTTTAGGCACAAATGTTTGACTACCTCCTCCAACCACCTTCTCAAACAACATGAAGGCATCATAGTCATCTAATTCCTTTAAATTGAAATTGGACTCAACATTATCAGGAAACACTTTCTTATCACGTGAAGAAAGCAAAATTTTGCATCCCTTGTAATCACCAAGAAAATTTGCTTTGTTTAGCACTTTTTCGTTAGTACCCTGTGTGCGGTTTGGAAGACCAATTGTTTGGCCAAGATTTGAGACATGACCCTGTGTGTTGTTTGGAGGATCAATTGTGTGGTTAGGATCTGAGACGTGACCCTGTGTGTGGTCACTTGACTTTATGCTTAACTCATTCCTCTTTCTTAAATTATAATCATTATCAACTGGAATCCCCAATCTATTCAAGTCTAATCTTTCGTAAAGATTATCCAAGATTATAAGGATGCTCACATGTTCTATCTTTAACCACCTTCGTAGATAATCAGCTCTTACATTTTCACTTTCCCCTTCTAATGGAAATCCTAACATGTATGCAATTTCTTCCTGAATTTTGAGTGGATTGGGATTGGCTGTTACATCTATTTGAGCCACCTTATCAAACAACTCCTCATGTCGAGCTTTATTAGCAATTTCTGTTATCAAAGTGCTCTTACCCACCCCTTGTGGTCCATGAACTCCGATAATTTTCACAGTGGGATCTTCAAGTTTTGTCATTATGTCTTTCATAATGGATTTTCTACTATCAAATTCAATGAAGTGGGGATTAGACGAAGTGAGGTCAAAAGATGTTACTTTCTCTGCATGGGAAACTTCATCAAACTTGGGGGAATCGTCTCCTAGTTGCAAAGCCTCCATTTCCATCTTCTTTGCTAGTCTGCCCAATTTGTGCCTATAGTAAGGAAATAAATAATAAAAACCCCTTGTCTTCTTATGACCTGCATTTTTCCAGTAGTTCTCGACTCTAGTCTCAAATTCACCCACTTCTTCAAACCATTCTTCAACCCTAGGTTCAACAATGTCACCCTTTCTTTTAGCTTGATCACGTTGACGATCTATCCTCTCTTTTACGTCTCCAAGACGCTTAACTCTCTTGTTTAGTCCATTAACATTTTTCTTGTAATAGAAAATGTATGTCACCTGCTTAATACCCTGATCCCTCAAAAGATGAATAAGTGGCCTAAATATTCTGAAAGCCTCCCCCATACTTCGAACTTATTTTCCTTGTACTCTCTACGACTACATCTCTTTCCTAACAAAAACATAAAGTGGAAACAAATCAGTCAAGCGAGTGACAAAGGAAAGTAAAACACTTTTTATCAAATAAAAATCACAAGTACGTTTGCTTAATATTCAATCAAGCAATCATGGGTAATGGCATGTCAACTTTTAAAATAATAAGAAAAATATTAAAGTTTTGAATGCATATTTTTGTTCCTATAAACGAAAGCCAAATATTAGCTAAGACAACTGTTAGTATTTTCTTTAAATGATATACTTTATGTTCAGGGCTCATGATTCTTCAAGCATTGTTTTCTTCTTCTCCCACTTTCACCAAATTTTGGTGAGCGGATGCAGCCAAACTAATCAAGGGACCAACACAGTTGAAAAGTGACAAAGTAGTATGGAGAAAGAAAGTGAGTTCTGAAACTTATGCACAAGCCGTCAAAGGGGATCTGCAACCCAACGAAGTGACCAGTATTGACGAGATATATTCAGTTCAACGTGCAAGAGAAGCAAGACGGGTGGCTCCAATAAAGCTACATAGGAAGGCTGCATGATATAGATTATATACAAGATATTCAAGAAAGCTTCATCATGCACGACTTAAATATCCTACTATTTAGGTATCTGATACAATTCTCATTACTGGGAGAGCCAAGAGGTTGTAGAAAAGGCAATCGGAAAGCATAAGGAATGACTAGAGACAATATTTGAGACTATTTCTTGTTAGGAGGATTACAGTGCTATAAGGAACAGGAGAGTATGGGTCAGATGCTAGAGAGTCCCGTTGCAACTCTGGAGAAGAGAATGCTTCCAGAAAGTTGTGGCACCTCTGGGAACATTGGTAAACTCTTAGTTAGATTACTGCTGCAAACAAAATCTTTATCGAAGAAGAGATAACATGTGTGCTTGAACCAAGGTGTTTTTGCCGCAACACCACACATAGCACTAATGAAGAACAATCCTTCAATGAATCCTCTTTTTACGGTTTTGCAGGATCATTCCAATCTATAAGCGGTAGTGTTAAGGGTTTGAAAATTGTGAGTTTCTAAATGAAAATGCTCGGAAAGCTTTGATCTCACCGGACGGTTGGCGAACTGGGCCTGATGGCGGGGGAGAGCACAACACAACGGTAGGAAAAAAACCATGAACGGCCATTACATGTGGAGTCAACGACTATTTGATGAAATCTAAATTTTAAACCTCAACTCATGATATTTTAATGTAGACCTTTGAAGAAGCTGATAATGTGAAAATGGCTCTATCGTTTATCCAACTTGGATCTAATAACTTCATTTTGTTCCAACCACTACAAAAATTTTTAAAATTACTGATAAATTTAAATTCATAAAAATTTTTATTATTGACAAGTTTTAAAAGAAAATAATGTCATGATAGTAAAGTTTTTATGATCTAATGATTAAAAGTTCTTGCTGTACAGAAAGAACCAAGATTCAATTCCCTCAGTGCAGCTATACATAAAAGGAAATGTGTTTTATAAAACAGAACGAATGATGAGAATATCGCAATTCATCCAAATGCCTTAAGTAGACATAATAACTCAAATAGAGGAAAGGGATAAAGTGAATAATAATCATAGATAAGAAGGAGGGCAATTTTTTTTTAATAGCGAAAAATAAAATTAATACCCAACCCTAATACAAAAGCAGAATTCAAAACAAAATTCCTGTCTTAGATCCAAATCCCATAAATACCCAACCAAAGTGACAAAAAGTAGCTGAATACAAAAACATTTCTTCTACAGTCAAGATTTTATCCACCATTGCTAAAAACACACTACGATAAGAAAACTCACAGTCATACAAATAGAAAAGATAGTAAGAGTACTACATCAGCTAGTTACTCCAAAATATCTGAATTTTTTTGACCTTCCAAAGAAGGAGGACACATAGTCATATATAAAGATCATGTGCATAAATTTTAGAGGTTTCGGAGGGACTGTTAAAAGGTCATACATTAAACAAGTAGTGACTAAGGATGATTTGGTTAAATGGTCATACATTAAACAATTAGTGACTAAGGATGATTTAGACTTGGTGTGTATTCAAGAGACCACGACTAAAATTATCAATCAAAATAGATGTTTTGAAGTATGGGAAAGTAATGATGTAGAATGTAGGCATACTATAGCAGAGAACAGGGAAGGAGAATTCTATGAATGTGGAACACGAATAAGTTTAGGCTTCTTAATTACAAGATTGACAAGGGTTTTATCATTACACAAGGCAATTGGGTGGACAGAAATGTGATTGTAACAAGAAGACATTTTGGAAGGAAAATTTTCATTTTAAGAAGATAGATCATGGTGCGTTTTAGGTGACTTTAACACCATTAGAAAGAAAGAGGAAAGAAGAGGGTAAAGTCTGCTACCTAGAAATAACAGGGAGTTCGTAAATTTTAATCATTTCATAGAATCCTTGAATCTATTAAACATACCTATGATAGTATGAAGATATACGTGATATAGTGCTAATGCCTTAGTGGAAAGTGGACTTGATAGTGTTATTATCACAAGAATGAATGGACATATGGCCAGACTGTAAACAGTATATGTTATGGATAGGAACATTTTCGACCGCTATGCTTTGATTCTGAAAAATAATACTATATATTAGATCTAAACCCTTCAAAACTTTAGATGTTTGGAATTCTCACTTAGGTTTCGGTGAAACTGTGACAAAGTTTTCGGAGTCTTATCAAGTGTATAGGAATGACATATGGTGTTTGAAAGAAGAAAAAACTTAAAGGGAGACCTCAAAGGTTGGAATAAAGAAGCTTTTGAGGATATAAATAGAAATAAAGAGAACATTATATTAGAAATAAAACAGTTATATTAAAAAAAAATTCTTAATTTATATATAAATTTTAATTTCGAGGTAAATTTAGGATTACATATATATTTTTACTACGAATCTACTTATTATAGAAGAATCCGTAGATAATATGGATTTTATCTACAAAGAAATATGTAGCAAGTTATATATGGATCACAATTCAAAAGTAAACTTAATATTATCTATAAATTTTAGCTTAGATTTAGCTCTGTGAGTAATTATATATAAATTTAAATTCATAGGTTATTTCCTACAATTTTTTTTAAAAATAATTATCAGCGGATTTAAATTAATATATAATCAGGTATGAATATAATTTCATAAATAATCACTTATGAGTTTTCTGAAGTAATATTAATAATTATTTTTATAAAAATTATTATTATTATTGTCATTAGTATTAACATTATTAATATTATTAATAATATAATTAATCATAATAATAAATTATAATAATTATTACTATTATTATTAGAACATTATAAATAAATTATTATTATTTGTATTATCAATAATAATATTAATATTATGATGAATCTTATTATTAATATGATTAATGTTTATTATTAGTAATAATATTATTGATATTACTTATATTAATAATAACAATAATAATAATGATCATAATAATTTACCATCACAAAGTTAATTTTGACGGGATGACTGTGACTTGAATAATAATTTAGATTTAGTGTAGTGGTGTGTGGTTTTTAATAGTAATATCAAGTGAAGAATAATCCATTTAAGAGGTTGAATAGGAGATACATGTCTGTAAAGATTTATATCTCAGACTCTATGCTAACTCAAATCAAAAGGAATTCAGTTTAAAGAATTGTTTGAGTGGCAACTTGATGTTTGGAAATGGAGAATGAGTTGAAGGCGAGAGTGATTTGTGTAGGAGATTCCAGTATTGGGAGAGTTCACAAATCTCATCCATGAATATGTTTTTGAATAAGAACACTGAGGACAAATGGGTATGGATGGGGGATATTTCTAAAGAATATTATGTTAAGTTAGCGTATAGGAAGTTGTGATACGGATGTATAGATAACAAAGAGGAAGTTTATGACAAGCCCCGAGTATTAAAGCTCTACCGTCTGCCAGTTTTATGCTTGGCGAGCTATAAATAATAGATCAGTCTCTTATGATAAAGTTTTTATGTTTTACTTATACGATGATAACGAACAAAGTTTGAAAAATGGCCCTATCGTTTTCTACATTTAACGATGGTTCTCTAAAGAACTATTGTCATTTTCTAATTATTTGACTTTTAATAATGGTCCTCTAAGGAACTCTCATCGTTTCTCAATTATTTGAGTTTTAATGACAATTCTAAGCTAACTGTCGTAAAAAAAAGTACATTTATTTATAGAACTGCCATTTTATCTTTTTCAACAATGGTGACTTTAAAATCATTGTTAAAATTGGTCATAGAATCCAAATTTTACATTAACGGAGGTGAATCGAAGTATTAGTAAACTTCAATCAATATCCATGAGAGCTATTGTATAGAGATTACAATTCAAGGTTTCTCTTATCAACTTAATAGCTTTTCAACTCATTAACATTGTTATCAAGTTCTTATTAATACAATAAAATAAATATAGTTAAATTTTATGAAATACACATATATTATTAGTAAAGATAGGTAAACAATTATTCTCATTACTGTTTTGGAATGTTAATTAGATAGGTTCTCCACAAGGTTTAAGTTTAAGTATGATAGATATGTATTCATTAGTAAAATATCATTACAGACAGATTTTACTATTAGATAATTTTGTGATTAATTTATTAATAAATTTTATCGACAAATAAAATCTGTAATTATCAATGAATTTTACTAATGAATAATTTGACAATCAATAATAAACTCTGAATGTAAAGTCTATTGTTAAATTGACAACCAAATTATTCATTAACGAAATTCATCTATAGATTGAGGGTCAGATTATTTTTTAGTAAAATTTGTTAGTAAATTAATCACCAAATTATCTATATATAAAATTTACTATTAATTACTAATGAATTTGATTAGTTAATAGATTATTATAACAATAATAATAATAAATAATAATGATATAAAAAATTGTGATAATAATAATAATAATTACAAAAATATTTATAATAATAATTAAGATAATGATAATCATTACTATTATTATGCTTTTTATAATAATAATATTAGTAATAATAATTATTATTAATATTATTATGATGATAATAATAATCATAATAATTAAGATAATAATAATAATAATAATAATATTATTATTATTATTATTATTATTATTTTAATTATTATTAT
>Ga0099825_1005947_pt1 | contig 15474 bp, 11 predicted proteins | sample SiratroredBW_FD_76838 | JGI IMG/M metagenome (GOLD analysis project Ga0099825, IMG submission 76838) | Root nodule microbial communities of legume samples collected from California, USA - Siratro red BW | ecosystem: Host-associated > Plants > Roots > Nodule | place: USA: California | collected... | reverse complement strand
AATTACTCAAGGATGAACAAATATGATCAGTAGCACCACTATCAATAATCCAATAACTAAAGGAAAAAATAAATTTATTACCAGTGTGTGTTGCTGTGTTGGAAGGAACACCAGAGATTTTGATTAGAGACATTGTCACTGGATTTAAACTGTTGTAGAAGGGTTAACAATGTTTGATACTGCTTTGGAGTAAAACCAATATGCTGAGAATGTACTTCTAACCTTGAACCATCATGATTCTACTGATTATTATTACAGTCTGCTTTATGATTTTTAAACTTGAACTGAGGTGGAAAACCAGGCCTTCTATAGCACGTATCAATGACATGTCCTGTCTTTCCACAATGACTGCAGACATTAGAAGTATATTGTCTTCCAAAACTACTTCTGTTAGTATCATTCATTTTTTTTGACTGATCACCAAAAATTTGTCTCTCTTGTTGTGTACCAATAGAACAACCATATGTTGTTGAGAACTAACATGATAAGGTGAACTAAAATATTGTGAGGGATCAATAATTTTGACCATGATAAATGTAGCAACCAGAGCTCTAATCTGATACCATATTATAAAAAATAGAGATGAACAAAGATGAACAAGAATGAACAAAGGATATGAGAATGAAAATATTATCTTTGTTTTTTTTCATATTTCATCAAAAATAAAGAACTGAATATATACAAGTACGGTACCCATTCTAGGTATAGCTAAATAAAGAAAACAAAATAAAATTATTACAATCTTATAATGTCATAAAAACAAATAAACAGAATTTATGATAATTTGATCCGACCATAAAGACAAAATCACATAATTAGTTTCTTTCTAGAAATCTTTTATCCACGTCCTCGGAAAAGGATCATTACAATTGCTTGTAGAGAATCATGAAACTTGTTAGGCAAAAAATATTCGTATATTAGTTATAATCTCATGTTGTTACATTATATTTTCTTTATCATTTGGTTTATATCAGCCTATGCAAATTGTAGCTGTCTAGGTTAGGTTTATTTATTGTTGCGAATACATCGTATAATGATTGCTCTGATAATTCCGTTGAAAAATTATATTACTTATGTGGCTTGTATTGAATAAAGTTAGAAATATTTTCAAGTGTTTCTGATTTTTAATTTCAAAATTTGTTCTTTAAATCTTAAAATTTAAATAATTTTGATTGAGGAATTTTTAGTTTTGAATACACTGTGATCCCTTTCCGGGACTAGGCACAGATATACATTTCTATATGATATATACATACATTATATGTATATATACATATTTATTTGTTTATTTTTTATGCGTGAATACATTATTCCAACTATGAAAAGAATGAAAGTTAAAATGTTCGCCATTATCCTTCAGATACTAATAAAAAGTTTAAAATTTTTAACAATGTGGTTATTCATGATTTTTTAAACAAGGACTTTTGTCCAATTTATGCACTTTTTGCCAACATTTAAAGAAAATATATAAATTAAAGTTTCGGAATTTTCTTTTCATTTAAATATATATTTTTGAATTTAATTATCATGATATGCTACGAAGTTCTTTTATCAAAAGAGATGAATTTAGAAAAAAAATTGCAAAGATTTAGAGGTATTATAAAGAAAAAAAAAACTTCAAATACGGTAAAAGGACTTCATTTCAAATAAAATTGGTGGAGTGATTTTTCCAGTACAAAACTGATGTTTAAGATGTGTATTTTTTCTCCTAACATTATTGTTATCATATAGAAAAGAGTAATACAAAAGTAATTTAACAAAATCTTCCCACACACGGTAAACAAATTAAATTCCATCAATTTAATTAACAATAACGAATTTCAGTATATCAAATAAAAAATAAATTATTAATTATTTTTAGACTTTTTTAATTGCACGTTGGAATTAAAGTTGGATAATTTCCTATTTCTATAATAAATTTAATCAATACATCGATTTTAAATAAAATAATGTATAGAAAATAGAATTTCATATATATAATAAATGAGCTAACAACATTCGTATTGATTAATTTATTAAAAACTATAATATTATAAATTAACTTTATTAAATTGGGATGGGAGAACTAACATGATTTCGCATGTTGATAATATCCTCCAAACGTGTAAAGCTATGGATTTGCATGACCAAGTTGTGAAGATTTTCAATCTTGGTTCTTATCTCTTGCGTTTGGAGAAATCGGCTGCGAAGGAGCTCTTGCATTAAGTTGAATTGACCTTCTCAAAGCTTAAATTTAGAACTAATCCTAAAGATATCTGGAAGGAGGATCACAGTCTTATAGCTCATTCTGTAGATAATGGCAACGGTGGGACGGATGTCACAATCAATGGTCATTCTGAAGTTAAGATAGGGTTGGAATCTTATGATTTTCTACTCTCTCTTTCAATACTTGAGGCTTAGATATATCAGGTTCTCCAGGAATTTAGAAAGTCCTAGGTGCTTGAACATAAGGTGGCCGAAGAAACACTTCAAGCACAAAAAACCCATCTTCAAAAGTTGTATCAACAACTGGAATATGAAAAAATGTATTGGTTGGTCAAAGTTCACCAGCAACTGCATCAGAAGTCTCATTTCGTGTGTAAGAGAAAGAAAGAAATATATACGTCGGGAGCTGGACAAGTTTGAAAAGATGAAGAAGGTAGCCAATGGTTTTGGCAAGACGCCCCATGGTTTTATAAAGAGCCACTTCGGCTTTAGAGTGGTAGACTAAATTAACAAATAATCTTCAAGATTGTGTCAGTTTGAGTTTTATCATATTTTCATTGCTTTAGCATTAAAGTGTATTCGCTATTACTATCTTGGGTATTTCGTTACACAAAACCAAGTGGACGCAAGACGCCTTTTTGATGAAATTCTGCCAAGGATGTGGTTTCGTGGAATGCTATAACTATTGGGTATGTTCAAGGTGGTCGGTTTGAAGAAGCATTGGCTTGTTTTAGTTGCATGCAGAAGGCTAACGTGTCACCAAATAAGAGTACAATGGTCAGTGTTCTTTCTACTTGTGGTCATTTGGGATCGTAGGAGTTGTTAAAATTCATTGGTTCTCTGGTTAGCGATCATGGGTTTGGTTCAAATATTCATTCGTTGATATGTATTGTAAGTATGGTGAAATTGATACGGCTCATGAGATGTATGATGGGATAAATGAAAAGGATTTGATTTCATAGCATACTATGATTGATGGGTATTCCTACTTGAGTTTGTATTCAAAAGCTCATGGCACCGTCACCCAAAGCCCAGGCTTTAAACATGGCACTGTCACCCAAAGCCCAGACTTTAAACCTGGCACCGTCATCCAAAGCCCAGGCTGTAAACCTAACGCTGTCACCCAAAGCCAGGGTGTTAAACCCGGCATTGTCACCCAAAGCCCAGGCTTTAAACCTGGCACTGTCACCCAAAACTTGGGCGTTAAACCCAACAATTTTGCTATTTTCACGCCCTATTCTCATGACACACCTCCAAAACAAAATTTCAAAAATTAAAAAGAAATATACATTCAATCCAACAAACAAGTTTTCTATTTATAACTACGTGATCCCTGATTTTTCATTATGAATGGAAATACGTAGGAGCAAGGTCAATCCTTGTCAGACTCAAAAAAATAAAACATATTTTCTTTGTTTTTTAACTTCATTTTTTTTCATTTTTGGGAAAAATAAACATTTTGAAAACCCACATTCATTCACTCATTTAATTAAAGGTACCATTTTAGGACGGGCATTGTAGGGTGCTAATACTTTCCCCATATGTAACCGACTTCCGGACCCTAATCCGGTTTTGCAGACCTTTTCCTTTCCTTTAATTTTTCTAAGGTTTTCCATAATAAACTATGGCGGCGACTCCTTTTTTTGAAAACCTTATTGTTTTCTCTAAGTCGTCCCCATCGTAACCTTGGTTGCGACAGACGACAAAGAGAAAAATAATATTAAATTTTCAAAAAAATAGGAGTTGTCACTATAGTTTTTATGGAAAACTATGAAAAAACTAAGGAAAAGAAAATGATCTGTAAAGCCAGATTAGGGTCCGGGAGTCAGTTATGTGTAGGAAAGAAATTAACAGCCTATAACGTCCACCCTAAGACAGTACCTTTAATTGAATGAGTAAAAAGGAATGTGGTTTGTTTGAAATGTTTATTTTTCCCAAAAATGGAAACAAAAGTGAAGTAAGAAAACAACAAAGAAAATATTTTTAATTTCTTGGGTCCAACAAAAAAATACATATTAATGAACGTGTTAACAAGCTGAATATTCAAACTAAGCCCATGATTTCTAACCCGAAAACCAATCAATTTTCCCAACTCCAATGATCCCTAAATGGCCACAAGTAGAAAGAAAATTGACCATTGTACTCTTATTTGGTGACACGTTAGCCTTCTGCATGCGGCTAAAGCAAGCCAAGACTTCTTCAAAGCAACCACCTTGAACATACCCAACAATCATGGCGTTCCACGAAACCACATCCTTGGCGGAATTTCATCAAAAAAATGTCTTGTGTCCACTTATTTTGTTTGACGAAATACCCAAGATGATAATAACAAATACACTTTAATGCTAAAGCAATGAAAATATGATAAAACTCAAACTCACACAACCTTGAAGATTATTTGTCAATTTAATCTACCACTCTAAAGTCGAAGTGACTCTTTATAATATCATGGGGCGTTTTGCCAAAACCATTAGCTACCTTCTTCATCTTTTGAAACTTGTCCAGCTCCCGACGTATTTGTTTCTTTCTTTCTCTTACAGCACGAGATGAGACCTTTGATACAACTACTGGTGAGCTTTGACCAGCCAATACATTTTTTCAAATTCCAATTGTTGATACAACTTTTTAAGATGGGTTTTTTATGCTTTAAGTGTTTCTTCGGCCACCTTATATTCAAGCTCCCAAAACTTTCTAAACTCCTAGAGAACTTGATTTACCTCAGCCTGTATTGAAAGAGAGAGTAGAAAATCATAAGATTCCAACCCTGTCTTAACTTCGGAATGGCCATCATTGACTATGACATCCATCCCACCATTACCATTATCTACAGAATGAGCTATAAGACTGCGATGCTCCTTCCAGATATCTTCAGGATTAGTTCTAAATTTAAGCTTAGAGAGGGTCAATTCAACTTGGCGCAACAACTCCTTTATAGACAATTTCTCCAAACAACGCAAAAGACAAGAGCCAAGATTGAAAATCTTCATAACTTGGTCACGCAAATGTGTAGCTTTACACGTTTGGAGAATATTATCAACATGCGAAATCATGTTAGTCCTCCATCACAGTGTTGACAGTGTATCCAACACAATAGCTTCTTCAATTGTACCAGCCAATAAACATTGGAGAGCACATCCAATATGAGCAACATGGCCACAAATTCCCTTTCCAGTATTTGGGTGTAACAGAGGTGCATGGGCGAGGCATGGCTTGCAAGGAGGTGTCGGCTAGAAGGTCCATGGCGGGAGCAAGGTGGGCTTTGGCTCGCAGAGGCGAAGTGGGGGGTGTTTGGTAGCTTTGGCTTGCGGGTGCAATGGAAGCATGGTGGCATAGTATAGAGAGGTTCATGGCAGCACGGTGCCTTTGTTGAGGGTATGGTTTTTCGTGGTTGTGGAGGCATGGTAAGTGGTGGTATTTGGACACGACGGTCGTAGCGGCAGCAACCACTGGCTTTGGTGTCGTGATCTTTGTGGGGTATTGGTGAAGAGTTAGGTGAAGATGATTGCTTGTTGGTTATAGGTGAACATTTATTTCATTATCAAACCAAGATCTAGCTAGCTAGATGTTTAGTAAAATACAAAATTAATGAATTTAAAATAAGAAATTAAACATCCTCTAGGATGTGTGTAAGTGAATGTTGTACCAATATATGTTTGTCATACATATTAGTTCTTTTTCCATCCTAGTGTGATCATAAAAAAAATCACATTTTATTTTGCTTTCAAGATCTTGTGTGAATGATTAATTGTTTACAATTGAATAACTTTGAACCAAGAATTTTTTACAACATCAAAATATTTTGACCTAAAGAAATGAAAGTAAAGAACTTTAGACAAGATAACATGAATGATGCACTATTAATAATCAACTAATCATGACATACCTTTTTAAATTGTGATATTTAACTTAACATCTCAATGTCATCGACCTCACTTCTTATCTTTGTAAAAAAATAATCATGCTCTTCCATGAAAAAGAAGAAACAAGGTTGAAAGAACAACTTTAGACTGCTCATGAAGAAACTTCGGCTTACAGCACTTTACCTGTACATAACATGTACAAAGAATTATTATGTATACAATGTAACAACAAGGATAATTCACATAAAAACGCATAATAACTTAGTTTTGATTACCTTTTCTTGGACTATAACAACCTTAAGTTTTGCTTCTTTTACTTTATATTAAGTTCATATTAAGTTGTCAGTTTTCTTTGTGAATATAATTCCTCGATCTCTTTGAACATATTAAGCAAGTTTATAACGAGTTTAAATGATATTGAAAAATAAAAGTAAAACAAAAAAAACAAAAAAGAAAAGAATTAAGTGCTGAGAATAATAATAAAAAAAGTGTCTCCAAACTAATATCCAAAATATTCATATAGTATAATAGTTTTAGACAAAACATTCTCATAACACCACTTATAAAATAAACTATAAATACTATATCTTTTCAAAGCATTAAATGATGTGTATTAGTATATAAATATTGTCTACGCCTTTGTGTTAGTTCAAATAATAAGAATAGAAGGATATATATATATATATATATTTCTTAAATAAATACATAATAACGCATGATTTTCATTGTGTAAATCATATAATCTCCATAAATTTTTAAAGAGAAAGTCAAATCTTTAGTTATTCAAAAATTTTAAATTAAACTGAGTATCGTATTATACATATATAAGTATCTATTGCTTATGTTAACCAATTTCCTGACAAAATGGGAGTAGTATACCCAAAACTACATTAGACGGAGGAAGGGATTAAATTAATGTATAATAAAATATAATATACACAGAGATATAATAACTAATATTTTCTTTTAGGAAAAAGGGTCTTGGAAAGCCCTTTTATTCAAGTTGAACGCAAAAGTCACAAAAGGCCACATATAATATACTATATACATTCTAATAGGGATGTTTTGTCTATCCTTTCCTGTAAGTCTTAAGATATTCTATATATATAAATATGAATATTTATTGTAGGGATATAACTAACATATCATTTAGTGCAGAGAGTTTTTGAAACATTTTATATATATATATATATATATATAGAGAGAGAGAGAGAGAGAGAGAGAGAGAAGTGAACTGCATTAGATGTATTTTATTTTATTGTACACCGTGATAAAGATGATTGGATGAATTCCCATGTATTAACATTTTGAAAAATAGATTCTTTTTACGCATTACCGGATAACTTTATATATATATATATATATATATATATATATATTTTCAGGCTAAAGGGATTCCCTGCATTAGTATTAGTTCAGTAACAAGTGAATTTGTAGGACCAATACAATGATGGTATCAAAACTTTGTTTTTTTTTATTATAACCAATACTTATGTTAGGCCATTGAGATCAGAAGAAGGGTTGAAAGAGTGAAAGAGTGAAAGAGAAAGAGAGAGAAAAAAGAAAAAAAAAAATCAAAGAATATTTAAATCACCAAAAGGAGATGAATTTATCTGCTTATCAAGAAAGAACAGAGATGGAGAAAAAAAGAGATTTGATTGTGTGTCAGGCCAACTTTCTTATGCACTGTTAGAGCAAAATCACTTATCCAAGTCCTTGTTTTTGAACAAGTATATTGGTATGACCCAGACAACATAAACAATTGTAGAAACCTATGTATAGTTTAACATGTCATGACATGAATCTAAGAAATAAACAAATTGTGTAGATTGTTATCACGAAAACACAAATATATGTAAATTGTCATCACACAAATTAAATGTGATAGGCGTAAGGATACGGATTTTTATGAATAAGGATACGGGGTTGTATGGCTATAATTAAGAGATTTTAAAATAATTAAAGAATAAATATTTTCTTATTTTTGTATTATAATACTAAAAGAAATAAGCTATTTAGAGACCAATTTTTAGCTACCAAATAAAATAGTTGTTAATTGTGATCAAAATAGTTACCAAATTAAATTTTGGTTGTTAAATAACTACAAAATTTGAATTTAGTGACCGATTAAGTCAATATAATTGGTATCTAACATTAGCTACCAAAGTTATAGTGACCTATACCATTAGATTCTAAATTGGTATCTAATTAAGTTAGAGACTAATTTAGAATCTAATGGTGTAGGTCACTAAAACCTTGGTGGCTAATGTTAGATACCAATTATCTTGACTTAATTGGTTACTAAATTCAATCATTACTTCTATTTTATACTTATTTAGCAACCAAAATCTAATTTGGTGGCTATTTTGATCACAATTAGCAACCATTTTATTTGGTAGCTAAAAATTGGTCTCTAAATAGCATTTTTCTTGTAGTGTAAGTTTATGTTAGATATATCTCATGTAAACAGAATATGTAATATATAGATAATTTATTATATATATAATCGGGTATAAATTTAATTTAAATTAATTTTGTAAAATTGAGTAATATTTAAAATTAATTTTTTCAGAAGGTATCACAATCTATGAATTATTTGAATCTTATTTTAGTGAAACACGAAAACTAAAATTTTCATGACGTAAATAAGAGAGACATTAAATTTCAATATAATTAGTATTTCATAGTCGTCTTTTTTTCGTTTAACTAATTAGATGTGGATTTGAACATCCATTAGAAAGTGATGTATTTTAAATATTCCTAAGTAACTCAATTAATTCTTGGCTATATGTTTTACATCTTTGGTCTTAAACTAGATATTATGTCTTACATCTTTTGTCGTAAACTAGATATTAGCTCAATTAGTTTTCATTTAATACTACTTGCAATTTGATTCTTTTTAATTAAAAGATCTATTATTAGAAATATGTAGAATAATCTAAAACAATTGTTCATAATAAGTAGTTCTGTTTCTCAGCAATTTAAAATATTAAACCAATAAACTAGGTATAAAATTTTGATAGGAAGGCAAGACAATCTTATAAAACAGTGCATCAACAAGCTGAGATAAGGAATATTAACCAGCTTGCAACAACATACAAGTTTCTTTAAAAAGCATAAACAAATAACAAACACCGCCAAATTGAATTTAAGCCAAGATAAAAAGAAAAATCTGGTGAAATTTCACAGTATATATCATCAGTAATTAATATTTCGTTTCTTAAATACTTTAAGACAACCATCACCTCGAATCTTCTTCTGAAACCATGATACAGGATCATTTTGATACTGCACAACATAAAACACAGGAAAATAGTTAGTGAAAATCTAAGAGTGGAGGAATATGTGACATGACATGTATCTTTCCTATTTTACATACCTCCATGTTTGCTTTTGCTTTGAGGCTCCATTGTCCACAGATGGGAGATCACCAATGTTGTCTTTAACAGTTATTGTACGTAATGGAGCACTGCTTGCAGTACTACGGACAACATTATACTCAACATTTTCGTAATTTAAGACTATGTCTAATTATCAATTAACTTGATCAAGTTTCACTTAGTAGACTAATATTGTCAATATATAAGAGTATTGTTTGGACCTTAAAATCACCTAGCTAAAATAACCTGGGTATTATTTGGACACACAATTACTATTAGCTAAAAAATCAAGTATTATTTAGAACATAACCACTACTGGCAAAAAGCTCCGAGTATTGTCGGAACACAATTACTCTAGACTAAATCACTAAGTATTATTTAAAATATAGTCACTTATTGTTAAACAAATGATGTTTACAAAGAAAGTGATCCAAAAGATTCACATTGCTAACTAGAGATGTTACATCTTACAATGAATATAAAGGTTATATACTTTCCTAGATGGTTGTGTCTTGTTGTGAGTTGGGGTTGGGAATGAGGTGGGTTTTTTTTTTTTTCTTTTGCAAATGAATTTTTTTTGTAGTACCTTTGTGGTACTAAATGCATTGTTGTTGTTTATGGCAATGACTAATGACTTGTATATAGGTTAAGGCTACCTCATTACCTCTATTTATTATATTCTTTGTTGCTGATAAAAAAAAATGGTTGTAGAAAACAAACAGTGTTCTCTTATAACCCTTAGCACATAAAAAGATTTATGGCTTGAATTGACAATGTTTTCTAGTTCTCTTTGTCATCTTCAACTTGAGAGATTTTTTTCATATAGAGCTTTGAAGAAAGTTATTGTTGCAAATTCTTTCTACTTATTGAGAAGCTTCAACTCGGGTTCTTATCTTCAAGCTTAAGTTTGATAACACAAAAAAGTAAAGATGCATTAAATGTGCTCCATGTAATGTTTATGATTATCTTTTTTCTAAGCAATATCCAGATTGTTGGCATGACATATTAGACCTAGGTCAGAGTGCTCTTACCGAAACTAAAGTAACACAAGATACTGCACAAGGTAGATAACCTTTCGAGAATTGATAGTTGTTGCATAGAGATTTTCAACCTGTTTTTCAAAAGATCATTAATGTAGATGTGAGTTTTATAAAATCTTCTTAATAGATACAAATCAAAAACATTTTCTAGAACACATGTAAAATATTTCGTGAAGTATGAATTTTTATCAAGAATTTTTCCATATGTACATCATTTTTAAACTCTTCAAACTCATCTTTGATTGGCATATTTTTTCCAACACAACCTAAACTCACTATACTAATATTCAAGATCCTTTACAAGTCTTATTACTTCAAATAAAGACCATCCATCTCTATCGAGTTTTGCACTTCATCAACGTCTTCATCCCAATATATTAAATGAGGTTCTTTAACAAAATTCCTTATAATGAATTACAATTATAAAATACACCAGAGTCATAAAAAATAATTAAATTATTTATTTATTATTATTATTATTATTATTATTTATAAACTCCATTTTAAAACAAAAAAATAAGCGGTACTGGAATAGGTTATTGGTCCACATTAACTTTTATCCAAAAGAAGGTAATCTATTTTTGTTTTTCGTAGGACTCACTCAACCCTAGGTTCTACTAACTCCAATTCAAATACACTTCCCAAGCATTATGAAAACGATACACCATCCTCAAAAGCAAACAACACCAAAGAAATGCAAATTAAAAAAATATAACTTTACCTCAATCCAACACAAAATTACATTGATACACAAAAGGATTCTTCTTTTGCTCAACTTATGCAACACAATGTTTCTCTAAAATCTTCTTTCTTCCAACTCCATTATCGTATAATACACATTTTTCTCTCTTTAGAATACATTGACTCTGTCGTATTTTTGTTTAAATTTTATAACATTATTACTTCAAAATGTATTTAACATACTTCATTTAACTACAATTATTTACTTTAACACTGCCACATCACTCACTATCGCCACATCACAACTTCATTATGTGCATATAACGATAACATTAACGTATCTCATTAAAATCTAAACAGAATTTAACAGATATATACTTATTCCATGAAGAACACTTTTTCCTTATTCTACTAAAACAAAATTCTGTGATACCTGTTGTACCAAAATCAAATTTTACCCAACAAAATCATTTGGTGGTTCTCCAGTTTATATACCATAGACTATGGATTGATTCATTTTACTGAATACAAATGTTGAGATATTTTTATTCAAGTCAATGCATATTTTTAATTTTAAATATGAATAATAACCAACGAAACTACTAATATTTAAAATAGATAAAGTAAAAAAAAAATTATTATTAAGGTATTATATTATCTAATATTTCAAAATTTTCTTATCACATGTGTCGTGTTTACTGTAATAATCACATTTGAATCATATGTAAAATAAATGAGTTTAATTTTAGTCTTGCAATTTTTTTTTGTCTTTTTTAAAATTGAAAAATTACTACTTTTAATCTCTAAACTATAAATAAAAGTTCATTTTGACGTTTTTGTTAGGTTCTTTTACCGTTAATCTTCATTTGTTTTCTATATTTGATACTGTTAATAAAGTAGTTAAGATTTTATGTTTAGATGATTTGAGAGCTATTTATCAATTCTGCATACTTCTACGCAGTTTGTTTCTATTTTTCATACTTTGGTATGATATTTTTCTTCATGAGTTTGTGTTTCTTCTTTCATGTTAGAAGGTGTTTTCTTTGGCATAATTTGTCTTATTTACAACATTGTTGATGCATTTTACGGGACTTTAATGTTGTGCTTTTTACTAAGGAGTCCAAAGTTGACAATCCTCGTAATCAGGTTTCTACTAACAAGTTTGGAAGGTTGGTTCATACCAACAACCTCTTATCTCTTTCTTTTTCTAGATCCGTTTATACTTGAACTAATGGTAGATTGGGTGGATAGGAAACTTGACAGAATATTTGTCAATTTTTATTGTCTTGATCTTTGTAAAGCTTGCAATTATATGTTCTTCATAGGAGCAATTTTGATCACTATCCTCTTTTACTTAGTATGTCTAATGATGTTGTTGCAAAATCCTCTTCTTTTAGATTTTTTTCATATATGATTACAACATGATGGTTTACTCCCTTTGGTTCATGGTTTGGTTAGGTGGTTGGTTGTCACATGTTGGTGCTTCAAAAGAAATTGCAACGTCTTAAGCTAACGCTTAAAGATTGGAATAAGAATGTCTTTAGCAACATTTACAAAAGTATGGAAGATTCATCCAAAAAAAAAAAAATTGAATGCCATTCAACTTGATATTGCTTATTATTTTCCTTCTTGTGATATTTCCAATATTTTAGCGCAAGAGAAGTCTATTTCAGAAGCTTTAAATAAATCTCTTGACTGTCAGTCTATCTTTTGAAAAGAAAAGACACATATGAATTGGTTTTCTGATGGTGTGGTGAGATTTTATTAGTATTCATAGACTTTTGATTGGGGATTTTATTTCTAATGATCATGATTTGATTTCTCTATTCTTTGTTTCTGAAAATATCTTTATGCTAAAAATTCATATCTTATGTCTCCATATCAGATTTCTACTGTGACTTCTAATTATATTCCTCACATCATTAGTCAATCTAGTAATGATTTGTTGACTGAAATCCCTGATTATTTAGGGATTAAGTCAGTTGTCTTTGCTCTTAATATGGATAGTGCTCCTGGTCTATATGATTTTGGGGGATCTTTTCTATCATAGTTGTTAGGATATTATATTGTTGATCTTTGTGTTATGGTTATGCAGATTTTTGTACAAAGTTGGATACTCCCTAGAATAGATTCTAATATTATTTCTCTCATTCCTAGAGTCCAAGGTGTCATTGTTATCAAGGACTTTAGGCACATTGTCATTGTCAACTTTAGGTTTAAGGTTATTTAAAAAATTCTAGTTGATAGGCTTGGAATTGTTTGCAACAAGGTGATTTTTCATGACCAAAATGACTTCATTAGAGGGTACCGAATTAAGGATATATGTATTGCTTCTAAGACTATTAATATGTTATATAAAAAGACTAATGGTGGTGATGTTGTTATTAAGATTGATATTATTAAAGCTTTTGACACCATTTATTGGGATTTTCTACTATATGTTTTTCCCCGCTTGTATCAATTAGATTCATGATATCTTGAAATCTAGTTTTCTTTCAATCAGGATCAATTGTAATATGGTTGGTTATTTTAATTGTGGGAGGGGTGTTAATCAAGGGGATCTATTTGTCGCCCCTACTTTTCTATTTACCTGAAGAAGTGTCTAATAGAGGGATTTTTCAGTTAGCTTCTTCTCATAAGATTCTTCCTATGATTGGTTCTAAGGGAACGAATTTTCCTACTCATATCCTTTATGTGGATGACATTTTTGTTTTCTGCAAGGCCACTAGAAAATCTTTGACCAACCTTATAAAGTTCTTACATGTTTATGGTATTATCTCAGATCAATTGATGAACTCTTCTAAATATCTCTTTTTCACTATCGATAATTTATCTCCTTTAATAATAATATTCACATTATTCTTGGTTGTCAAAGAGACATTATTCCTTTTAATTATGTGGTTTTCCCTATCTATTTTTGTTCTCTTAAGATATGGTTTTTCAACCTATAGCTGATAGGGTCAAGAGTCACCTTACTTCTTGAAAAGTTAAGTGCCTTAATATGATGGGACATGTTCAACTAGTTAACTCTGTTATCTCTAGTATTATATCCTATAGTTTTCATATTTACAAATTATATATAAATTTGTTAAAAGAGGTGTGTAAATAGCTCAAGAATTTTATTTGAGCTAGTGATGGTTATAAAGCTGACCTTGTTACTATGAGTTGGAAGTTGGTTTGTGCTCCTAAGCATAATGGGAGTTTGCAAGTTTTGGATTTGAAAACCAACAATAAAGCTACCTTCCTAGGCTTGCTTGGGATTTTGCATACAATTATCTTTCTTAGGTTGGTCTTATGCATGATTGTTTCCTATAGTCTAAATATGTTAAGATTCTTACCCATCAATCTTCTTCTATTTATCCATGATCAGTCATTTATATATTATTTTGGCTAATACTTTATGGACAAGTGGTTAAGGCCATAAAGTAAATTTCTAGAATGATCTTTGGTGTTTTTCCAAATGCATTTCTCTTTTGGTGGGTATAACTCCTCAGGAAAGGATTACTCTTACATCTAATGTGGCTGAGAGTTGGATTGGTTCCTCTTGAAGTTTGTCTTAGAATATGTTGTAGCATACTCAACTTCAGAATTTACACCATTTGGCTATTGCTAATATTCCGGGTAGCCCAATTTGAAAACTTGAGGATAGTGATATTCTTAATTAGAAGACTGTCAGAACTTTCTTCTCTACCCATCCCACTTGTGACTGGAGTAAAATCATTTAGTCTAATTCTATTCTCCCTGCTAAGACTTTGGTGTTTTGGAAGCTTCAACATAGGCGTTTGTGTTTGCCTGCTGATTTAGATGCTCATAAAGGAGGTGTTTCTCTTTGTTCTATATGCTTTTTGTGCAGGTTACACCTTTAGGATATTAATTATCTATTTTTAATTGTTCTGTTGTTTCCTTTATATGGACTTGCCTTCGAAATATTTTTCCTAATCTTATGGGTTTATCTTTTGTTGGCTTTATTACTTTCATCAAAGTTTGTTCTAGTCCTTGTTTGGTTAAGCTTTCGAACTTTACCTTTTTCTTATTGATGATTTGGAGGATGAGAAATTTTACCAGATTTCAACAGACTATTAGTACGAATATTTCTTTACATGTTATTAAGTATTGTATTCGGACTTCTGGTAACACTTCCAAAAAGCGTATGGTTAACCAAATCTCAGATTTTTATACTTTAAAATAGTTTGGTATTAACACTGGAACTAAAAAGATCCGGTCTCCTGTGCAATTTTGTTTTTTTTTTTTTTTTTTTTTGTTTTTTTTAATTTTTTTGTTTTTAAATTTAATTTTTTTTTGGTTTTT
>Ga0099825_1005944_pt1 | contig 15483 bp, 7 predicted proteins | sample SiratroredBW_FD_76838 | JGI IMG/M metagenome (GOLD analysis project Ga0099825, IMG submission 76838) | Root nodule microbial communities of legume samples collected from California, USA - Siratro red BW | ecosystem: Host-associated > Plants > Roots > Nodule | place: USA: California | collected... | reverse complement strand
CTATGAAAATAATAATAAAGTTTTTGTTATAAATAAGTACCTACACATCTGCAGAAAAAAAAAAAAAAAAAAAAAAATAGGGGAAAACAAAAAAAAAAAAAAAAAAAAAAAAAAAAAAAAAAAAAAAATCATCCACACCAATTTCAGCATGTTTGCAGGGACATGTCTATCACAAGAAACAAAAATCAAAGGCTGAAGAGAACCTCATGACACTCTTTTCAACAGGATTATTTGAATGATACAATACAAATTCCTCCTCCCTTTTGAAGAATTTGCAAATTCGTGAAACTAAGCTACACAGCTTCAGACAAGGCTATAAAAAACAGTTTGCAAACTCAATTGTGATTGCAATAGGATTTCGGGGTATCTGCAGCTGCATTTAGCCACAATTCTCTACAAAATCAAGGATAGACCAAAAAAACTACTACCGGAACAGGCTACCATAATTTTCTTCAAAACAACATTTATTTTCTTTTCCTCTTTATTGTTTCAGTCAAATTCAACAATCCTACAAATAATTCATTTGATATCGGAAATACCCTTTTCTAGCACCACACAGTGAGAAGTAATGGAATATTGCAGTGTCACATATAGATAAAGCAACTACATTTCCCATTCAAAACAACCGCCCCAAAAAACCCAACTGAAATTGAGCACAAATAACAAAAAAGGAGATGAACCCAGTTCCTGATTTGAGTTGAAAAGGCAAAGGGGAGGAAGAAATGGAAGGTACCAGAGGAAGAGGAGGCGGCAGAGCAAGTGAGAGAAAACTTGGAGAGTGGGGGTTTTGGTTTGAAAGGAGGCGAAACCACGTTGAAGGCATCAGATTGTGAGAAAAAGGAGGAATATTTCCACCCAAGAACACTGCTTCAAAAGAGAAATTCACAAGTTAAATTGAATTTCATGAAAAAAAAAAAAAAAAAAAAAAAAAAAAAAAAAAATAAAAAAAAATTAAAAAAAAAAAAAAAAAAAAAAAAAAGCGCGTGTGAGAGAAATGGGAAAAACCTGTTAATGGAAGTAGCCATTGGCAGAGAGGAAAGACGAGTCCTTTGTTAATTGTTTTGGTGAGTTTTGTTTCCTTATCTGTCAGCTTCTCTTCTTCTTCATCTCCGGTAGGGACACAACAGGCGCCAACTCACAATTTTGTTCTTTATATCACGTATGCTTTGTAAGGTTTACACACGTTTTGAAATTAAACAGTTATCTTTCACACATATAACAAACTTAGTAGTTTTTAATTAATACAAATGACATGACAAGAAAAGACTCTATTTCGCCTAAATTAAAAATTTTGACTTTTTATATGATGTAATTATAAAGTTTTGTATTAATTATTTTTAAAAGTTTTATTAATTATAAGAACAATAATGTCTTGTATTTTTAAAGTTCTAATTTGCTTTTCATAAAAAATATTCCAAAGATTTATTTTGAGTATTATTATTGTCCAGGGATCATAACGGGCGATAAAAAATTAATTTAAAAAATATATGTTTAAATAGAATTTGATAGTCATCGTCATAGTTTACCAAAATTAAAATGTCTATAAATAGTGTGGAGAAGATATTAGTATCCTTACAAGTCATTCCTAAGATGTTAACTTTAATTAAATGAGTATCTTTAATTAAATAAGTCAAAATAATTGTTGTTTTTTAAATATTATTTTTCCCAAATAATAACAATAATAATGTAAACAAAGACAAATAAAGAAACAATAAAACCAATTAATATTAATAAGCAAAAATGCAAATACAATAAATAAAAACTAATAAATTAAAATAAATACAAATATCAATAAATAATAATTAAAATAAATAAAAGATGTAAATAAGTCAGATCAAACAAAGAAAAATATATTTTATAATTTTTTGGGAAAGAAAAATATTGAGTAGGGATCACGTACTTCTAATTTTGAGAATTTGTTTAATGATATTCGATATTTTAATTTTATAAAATTTTATATTTTCTTATTTTTGAAAACTATTTTATATTTTTTATTTTTGAGAATTGTTTTACATTTTTTATTTTTGAAAAGTTTTCTATTTATTCTTTTTATTTTGAAAATTGTTTTACATATTTTTTCTTCACAAATTTACTTGAAACAACATTATTTAGTGATTTGTTAAGAAAATAAAGAAACAAAATTAATAAATTAGATGCAAACAATAATATTATGCTGCAGATAATTAATAATTGCGAATCAAGAATCCAACGCACAAATTTGTTCAGTTTTTTTTTTATTTATACAAAGATACAATATTTTGATAGGGTTTATGTTCGACTAATTTTTTTTTATTTGAAAAGATACATTATTTTTATAATAAAGTTTAAGGTTTCTTTTAAGTGCTCTTATGGGTTCTGATGGGGGTTAAGGTTATTGTTGAGTTGCTTCCATGATTAATTGAGATTTTTTTTTTTTCTTGTTATGGATCCTTTGAGACCGTGTCAAACAGCAGCCTCTAAGAAGAAGAATTAAATTAAACAACGGGACGACATCTCCCGTATAAAAACAAGTATGAGATGTGCTTAGAGCATCATTCCCGGTATAACAAAAATAAATTTATAATGCAAATTTATTTACAAGCAATAAAAATACTAATATTCATGATATTAAAATTTCAACAAGTCAAAACAAACAAAACAAGGACAAACAAAATAATCACCTCCTTCTTCTCATTCAAGCATCCAGATCTACAGTAATTTTTTCGTGTGTAATTCTAGTGCTCTCTCAAAAAACCTCTCATTTTATTTTGATCTTTTTTTCTTTTATAAAATTTATTCAGACCCCTCAATTGCTCTACTCCTTAAATTCAATGAATTTGCCATAAAGCTGATGAAGAATAAATCACAATAGAGTTATTTGCAATTAAGCACAATAACCACCCATTATTACCATTATTTGCAGAATAATATCCAATTAATATCATTATTTGCAATTAAGCAGAATAATCACCAACTATTATCAGATTCTCCCAATCAATCTATTCAAATTTCCATTAATTATTTTTTGAATTTTAAATTAATTTTCGTGCATTAAAAATGGGTGCTAAAAAGACAGTCACACTAATAGGAAAAACACATTCCATGACAGAATATCATCGGGATTAAGAAGGAACCACATTAAAAAAGAATACGATGGCATTTTTGAAATTCAGTGCAACAATATCACCGCGGTTGTCTACAACAACCGCAGTCGTATTCTACACGAGAAAGATGCCACCGTGGTTGAAGCCAGAACCGCGGTGATTGGTAGATTCAATTGCGGTTGTAGGAAGGAACCACGATCGTATCTTCTGTTTTAGAGTACCTCGTGCTCATTTTACTGTTTATATGTGATATTGTCCCTTTGAATTCGAAGCTTTGGTGAAAGAGAAAAGCTACATCTTAGGGTTCGTTTCTCCTTCTTTACATCTTTCTCTCAATCCTCTCCAATTTAATTTCAATACACAATTTCTTATTAACAAATTACCGATTCGTTGCTTTGAATTTCGCATAGGCCAAATCGGTGAAGGCATTGCAAACTCGGAAGACATTCTCTGTGTTCGTGTTGATACTGCGAATCTCCACGGCGCTCTTCTCGCTTTGCAGCTGCAGGATCATCACCTCCTCGACCGTGGAGGCCATCGTCCCCCTCTCCTTCTCAATCTCCACGCACACCACATTGAACTGCTGTCGCTCCGCCTTCACCATCCTCCTCAGGGACATTACGTCGAACACCTCGTCCTCCAAACTCTCCTCCCTTGACCAACTACCACCACTACCATTATTATTATTATTATTATTATTATTATTATCATTATTATTATTATTATTATTATTATTATTATTATTATTATTATTGCTAGTGTTTCCTCTTTTACATTGTCCTCTCTCGACAGTTTTTCATTCTTGGAAAGGAGCGGAGAATGGAGAAAGCAAAGATAGAAGATGAAGATCAATAGGAGTCCGATGATGTTGAAGATGCGAGAAACATAACCTAGGAGCAAAAAACCGCTACCGAGTTCAGTGAGTTGGGTGAGGAAGTTGAAGGTTGAAGGGAAATCCATGAACATGAGGAGAATGAAGCAGATAAAAAATCGGAGGAACCTGTGGTAAAATCCAAGAACATGAGCCACCAACAAACCCATAAGCATTATGTGTTATCGAATAAAAAGAAAAGGAATACCACCGCGGTTATTAACAAAGAACCGCAATGAGCAGTTATTAACAAAGAACAGCAATGGTTTGTCTCATGTTCTAAAGCAGTTATGCAACCGCAATGGTAGCTTCAACACTTTTTATTGCGGTTCCAAAATCGCAATTGTAAGCTTTATAGAACCGCGATTAAATGTGTTTTTTCTATTAGTGTCAGATTATTCAGTGAAGGGAGAAAGTGTGACGTGACAACATTTTAAGAAAGGGTGCAAAATATCAATTTTATTTTTCTTTTTTAACACATTTTTAATGGACTAGACCTCAGCAAACTAATTTACTTTATTTTATTTTTTTCAAAATGAACCCTTTATTAATTTGGGTTTTATTCAAAGACAATTTATTTTCTGACTGAATCTCTTAGGGTGTGTTTGGTTGACTAATTTGAGGGGATTTACCGTTCAAGAGGATGGATTTGGGTGGATGAAGGCTGTTTGGTTGACCTAATTTGGGAGGATGGATAGGATGGGATCTTTGTTCATGTGAAGAGATTTGGAGGGATGAAATTGGAAATTACGAAATAACCCTTGTAAATGAGGTGGAAATTACGAAATACCCTTATAAGTGGGTGATGACTTTGAAATAGAATAAATGTTGTAGGGTATTTTGAAGTATTGGTACATGACTAAAACAAAAGATATTTAATAAAAAAATACAAAATATTATTTATATTTTTACTAATCATTATTTTAAGAACAGTTAATTACAAAATGATTAAAAGTAAACAAATATCAAATATAACATTTAATGGTAATCATATATATGTTAATAAGATTATTTAATTTTGAATAATTACTTTTAATTAAATGTTATCTATTAATATTCTTTATTTTAAATTTAAGTACACTAGTAGACTGTTTATATACTTTTTATTATAACTTATTAATATTTTTATAGAAATAAAATAAGAATTCAAAAAATTGGTATTTAATCTCTTTTAATAGAATAATAAATTTGTGATTTTATTGCATTATTTAGGATTTATTTTTAATTTTAAATAATTTAGAAGATATTTTTTAAATAATTTTAAATAATTTTAGTAATGTTTTTTTATATTAAAATCAATTTAATCCAATTCATTTTAATTTTTTACCATCTTATTTCACAAGGGTTAATTAGTAATTTCAGTAATATATCAATTAAAAAAATAAAACAAATTTATAACATCTATCCAATCATTCCCAAACTTTCATAACCAATCTCTTGAAATCCTTTCAAATTTTACCATCCATCCATTAATCCAAACAATCCTTTCATCCACACACAATCCACTCAATCCATTTAAATCCATCCCCTCAAATCCACTCCCCCAACCAAACAAAGCCTTAATGGGTTTTATTCTTTTTTTTATTGTTTTTCTGCAGTTTATTTAAAACATACCCAACACTTTTTTTTCTTATTTTTTTATTTTTTCTTTTATTCATTACTTATTTATTTTATTTTCCTATTTTATTTATTAATATTTTTCTTTCTTTTTTTATTTTACTTTGTTGTTTTTTCCTTTTCTTTTTTATAAATTTTATTTCAAAACTTTATTCGTGAAACTAAAACCTTTTATTTATTTGAAAAGGACAACATATGATAAAAATACGTTTTTTAATTTTTAATTTTTAATTTGAAATAATTTTATTTTTCTGGACGAAATTGGGTTGACAAATTTATATATATATATAATAATAATAATAATAATAATAATAATAATAATAATAATTGATGATAAATTTGTATTTTATAATTATATTTTGGGGTAAACTTTACCTTTTTTGACATATATTTACGTTGATATTATGATGTTTGATATTTGAGACTACTTTGTAACGAGATTAAGACTGTCTACTAGAAATAATAGAGGAGTTAAAAAGAGGTTAAATACTTAAGAAGGTCTATTAGATATTAACATGTAGAAAGGATGGTCACATTAAAGAGTTCAATTCAAAAAGGTAAAAGAAAGGTAATAACCTTAACAATCTAATCATGATAGATCATCTACATCAAGTGAAGCAACTTTGATGGAAGATGGTTATGAATCTTCAAATGTCCTCATGTGTCAAGCAATGTTGATGATTGTGAGTGAATAAAGGATTTATGATGTTCATTCATTTGACACATAATTGTCTAGGTTTAGTTCTCCTTGGTGATAATAACACATGTTAGTTCAATCATAATTAAAATCAATCAATCATAAATATTTCATGAAATTTGATAATATGTGATTCTCACAAAAGATAAAATAGTGAGATAGACTTACCTTGATCCCTCAGAGACCCAATTAAAAAAAAAAAAAATCTTCAATCTCATTTGTCCAACCTATCTCTTACAATCACTTTTCTTCTCCACACACTTACTTGATGGTAAATTGTGAAGAACCTTCACACTACTTAGAGAGGCAATCGTAATTTATTTTCTTTATAATCTCCTATATTTATCAATAGGTCATTTTAGTTTTATTAAATCACATTTAGACTCAGAATTATATTTTACATTAACATTATGAAATTTATTTATTTATTTTTTTCAAAAACCCCACGTATGCAAATGATCTATAATAGATGACCAACAAAGACAATATAAGAACCCAAACGAATGCTTTCAAAACCTTCAAACTAGTACTCCAATACTAACAACATTTACAAAAATTAATAAAGGAAAAACATTTCAAAGTCTTGATCCCCACTAATGCCAAAACCTCTATAACAATTAATAAAACAATATATTTTTATGATTATTTTAAGTAATTTTTTATAATACTCGTTTTTATAATAATTAATAAAATAATAAACAATGTATTTAATTTTTTTATAATTTTAATGTAAATTTTATTAATATATTTTAATTAATTTATTATAATAATTAATCTTTTAATCATATTTATTTTTTTATTATAATAAAAATTAGACACACATAAGCATATGTGCAAGTGTTTCTAATAATATTAATTTAAAAATAAAAAAATATGCAAGTCACCTTTATTTATGCCGCATTATCAAAATACACATGAGCATATGAATTAATTTTATATAATTTCTCAATCATCCAACTATATCATTAAATTTTGAAGTTAAAATGAATAGTGATATTAAAATCACATAATTAAGAAAATCACTTCATTAAAACCTGTCTAAAGTCACCTAGCTACAGTACATACCAACTAAAAATACACTTAAATCAAAATGATAATAGAAATAAAAAATTAAAGTAAATACATTATTTGGTTTTTCAAGTGAAACATTACACAGGTCGAAAATTAACAACTGCTTATGCTGTATTCTTGTAAATCCTAGTACTAATTTAATTATTTGATGAAATAAAATGTAAAAGAGAAGTGGGAACTTGGATGGGCCAAGTGGGCTTGTTATAGTTAGGACAAGGCCCAAATGCTGGAGACTAAAGAAATAGTGTATTTGTAATTTTCTTTTCGGCTATAAGAAAGAGTGTATAATATATATATAAATATACCATCATCGTTTCACTTTTCACAGTGCCCTAACACTATCCATCTTCTTCTGGGTGGAGATGGAACCTACTGACCCAGAGGTAAATAATACTGTTTCAAAGTTTTATTGAAAGAACTTTGTTGCATGTTTTTTGATTGCTTAAGTTGACTTTGTGGGGTTTTAATTTTTAACTGCAATGTTAATGTTACAAAAATTGTTCGTAAACTTGTATGGCTTGATGATCATGGAAGAGGGTTTAAAAGGTTTTCATCAGAATCTTAACTAGATTAGTTATTTTTATGTATCAACTTCACTATTTTTAAGAGAGAGAAAATGCATGAAATAAATTGTGGGTAGATAGTGACGGAGAACTGTTAAAATGTTTCGGCATGGTTCTGATGCTGAAGGTGAGAATCCAGATGGAAAGGTCCCTAAACTGAGTTCAGGAAATTGGGAAGAAGTAGTTAAGCTGGGACAACTGTGTTTCAGATTATGATTATCTTGGTTATATATCGAGGTCCACAGTGTTATTTAAAGAAAATCTGCTGCTGTAATGCTTTCAGCTAATTAATAATTTTAGTGTTAAATTTTTGTTATATGATAATCTATGAAAAACCTAAGGTCTTTCTTCTTCTGGTTGGAATTGTAAAAGCATGAAGATTTGTAGTTGTGGATTGGTGGCAGAGTGACAAGTAAAGGAACTTCGTATTTTCCTTCAAAACCTTATCATTTACTTCTGAACATAGTATGAAAATTTCCTGAACATGCTTACTGGATCAAATATAAAGAGCTAGCTTTTAGAGGGTAGCTTTTTAAAATAAGAAACGATGAAAGTTATTCCTGTCTCATGGCTACCATCGCTACCTGTGGTAGGCTGCACTTTCTTCAATTTTGTAAAAGTTGAAATAACTATGGAATTTCTAATACTAGGTGTTGGCTTATCCCAACCCAACTCCTCCTGCATATATTTACATCTTGTTAGTTGTTACTACTTACTAATTAAAATTAAATGTAGGCATCTCATGAATCTCTGGTTACTGATGCTGAATGGGCATGCAAAAGCCCCAAATCTGGCATCTCTGCTACATCTTCAGGATGGCCTAGCTTTGATGACATCAAATCATCTTCTCTCGCTGTTTCTCTATCGGAAGAAGAGGAAGCAACTGTGGCAGTGCTGCAATTGCAGCACAAAGCATTAGAAGCTTGTCAGAAATTCTTAGTTGGCAATGCTGGTTCTAATGGCAGTGAAGATGAAGATGGTAGTGATGATGAGGATGAAGACGAGTGGGTAGTTAATTACGATCCTAAAGAATGTGAGGAGTTTAGGTTCTTTGAAAGAGTGTTTGCCGAAGATGGTGACTTGAGGAGATACTATGAGAACAATCATAGGGAAGGAGATTTCTACTGTTTGGTTTGCGGAGGTATAGGCAAGAAAGTATGGAAGAGGTTTAAGGATTGTTCTGCTCTAATCCATCACTCCACGGCCATACTAAGGACAACAAGGAAGAGAGCTCATAGGGCCTATGCACTGGTGATCAGTAAAGTTGTTGGTTACAACATTGATCAATTGCCGGCTACTGTGTTGAAGGGTTTGGATTCCTCGTTGGAAGGTTCAAGGAAGCTGTTAGTAAGCAATCCTAATTAATATATCTGTATATTTTGTTGAGTCTTTAAATACATTGTTAATGGTTACTGCGCTGATTTTATTTTTACAGGTTAAACACAAAAATCCTGCATAATGCTTTTGAGTTGAAATAAAGTATATTTGTTGCATGTTTTTGTGATTGCATGTTGCTTTTGCATTGTTTTTTAGAATGTTAGCAAGGTTAATTATCTTTATGTATCAATTCTGCCTTTTTAAGAAAAATAAAAAAGCTTGAAATAAATTATGAGTACATATGATGTGAAAAGTTAAATTTATTTTGGCATGGTTCTGATGGTGCAAATTCTTTCGGCAGGGTCTTGAGAAGGAAGGTGATAATTTAGATGGAAAGGTCTCAGAACCAAGTTCAGAAGATGGAAGAGAAATAGTTAAGGTGAGACAACGGGAGTCTATCTTACATTTTGAATGCTACATAGAAGCATGCACCTTTACACTTTTTGTTTTTCTCCATTTGAAATCCTCCTGTGTATTTTTCTGGGTTTTATTCATGGTTATCATGTTATTTACGGCAAAATTGCTTCTTTTAATACTGTAAGCTAATTTGTATATTTTAAGAATAAATTTGTGTTTGTTAAGATAACCTATGTAAAACATAAGATCTTTCTTCTGTAGCTTGAAATAAATTCATTTATGTAATATTAGATAAATAGTTACCAAGATACATATTGATCCCTGAGGCAAAGTTGTAACTTAGTGCTCCTTCAAAGTTGATGTTTATTTCACCAATCACTATTATAAACCTAGTGTAAACTTGTCTTGACCTTGCACAACCTGTGTTAGGCTACACTTTAATTTTGTGATAACCAGAAAAGCAAAGGAATACTAGTATTGGGTGCTAGCAAATCCCAACTCCCTCATATGTTTACTTCTTACTGGTTGTTACTAATGAAAATTGATTGTAGGAATCACATGAATCTCTGGTTGCTGGTTCTGGATGGGTATCTGAAAGCCCCAATTCTGGTTTCTCTTCTACAGCTTCAGGATGGCCTACCTTTAATGACATCAAATCATCTTCTCTCAGTTATTCTCTAACAGCAGAAGAACAAGCTAATTTGGCAGTGCTGCAATTGCAGCATAAAGCGTTAGCATCTTGCCGGAAGTTTTTAGTTGGTGATGCCGGTTCTGACAGTGACGAAGATGGCAAAGATGATATTAATTCTGAGAGTGAAGATGAGGAGGAGGAAGAAGATGAGTTGGTGGATAGTTATGATTCCAAAGAATCTAAGGAGTACAAGTTCTTTGAAAAGGTATTTGCAGAAGATGCTGACTTGAGGAAATACTATGAGAATAATCATAGGGATGGAGATTTTTATTGTTTGGTTTGTGGAGGTATACGGAAGAAGTGTTGGAAGAGGTTTAAGGATAGCATTGCACTGATTCAGCACTCCACTTCCATACTTCGAACAAAAAGGAAGCGAGCTCACAGGGCCTATGCTCAGGTCATCTGCAAAGTTGTTGGTTGGGACATTGATCAATTGCCAGCTATTGTGTTAAAGGATGTGGATTCCTCCATGGCAGGTTCAAAGAAGCTTTTGGTGAGAAATCCTTGCTGATATATCTGTATTCTCTATTTTGTGTCTATAAATACACTGTCAATCTCACTAGGCTGAGTTTATTTTTACAGGTTGAACCCAAAAAACCTGCTGTGGGTTGCATTGATGATTCAAATGTAAGTGTCTTGAGTGAAGTTTTCTCTGCCCTGTGTTATTTGGTTTAATATTATATTTTCTTTTAATGTACATACTGAATAGGTTAAGTTGTTTTCACAGGCTGAACCTGAACCTGATAATTCGACTGATAATCAGGTTCATGACTAGGACTTTGTGAATATGGTTTGTTGGGAGGTCTAAGGAACTTCTTGATGATGTGCCTTGTGACAAGTTTTAACTTTTGTCTGGGGAATTTCCCCTGTTCTTGCGGATAGTTTTGTAAATCCTTCAACTACAAATCTGACTCAATATGATGCCTAACTTGCAAGTACATTGATTCACATTTGGCGTGTTCTTTTTTTGAGTTGTATGTTTTTGTTTTGAGTGAAAAAGTCTCGCTGAATATGGATATAATTGCAATGGATCATGGAATATTCTTGTGTCTAAACTATATTTTGAGAATTATGAAAACCAATTACAAACTTTTGGCCTGTTTGTTTGAAGTCAAATACATTCTTTTCAATACATTTTATTATTGGTTGAAATATGTTAAAATTTTTAAATCGTGTTTTAGTTGATAAATGGACTCATTCATGATTTTTAAGTTTCAATAAGTTTATCTAATAATGCAGTGTGTTTGAGAAATTTAGCTTTTTTTCGTGAAAAGTATGTTAGAATGTGTTGGACTTATAAAATAGAATAATTTTCTTGCTTATTTATTAGCTTGCAAGTTTGCTTAATTTATGGTTGTTCTAACTTCTTTTTCTATTTAAAAGGAAACGAGACAGATTTTTTACTTTTTAAATATTATTTTAATTTTTATCAAGGAAAAAGGTAGATTTTACAAACAAGCTAGCTTTTCTTCTCTGTTTTCTATATTAAAAAAATGTAAAACGTGGGTTTTAAGTTGATATCATCAAAAATATGTACATTTAATTATATTCCTATAAAAGAAATTTTAAAGAAATCTAAGCAACTGATCATTTTATATATTTTTAGTCTCTCCTTTTGTTTTCTCACATAATATTCAAATAACCCACCTTCAATTATATTTCAATAAACGAAATTTGAAAGAATTCTAAGCATTGTTTTATATAAATGTAAAGTCTCGTATTTGTAATACATGTCACAGTTTTAACTCTTTGCATAACAAAAAAAACCAAGAGTAACAATAAGTAGAAAGCTAAAACTAAAAGTATTTTTTAATTTATGACTCTCCAAGCTAAAATAAAATATATAATTGCAGAATTTGGCCAGTTCTTTCTACATGATATATCTTTTTTTAAATGATAATATATCCTTCCTAAATTCTTCAAATATTGACTTGGGCATATCTCAACGGGGCGGAAACTCGCCCTCTTCAAGACTGAGCATGTTCCAATGTAAATTTGGCAAATCGTAGCTCATCTTCAACACCCTTTAGGTTTCTAAACTTAATCACTTTAGCTTATATATAAAATAAGATAAGATGGCACATTTTCAGGATTGTAATATTCTTCGCCAATTGAAGTAGCGCTTAATCATCAAAATAAATAATTTTATTTAGACAATAATGATAAAAAATTACCTATGCTGATTAGAATCAATAACTGAATAAAGCTAATCAATATTCACGACAAAATTCCTTTGCAAAAATTTTGACGATCCGCATAAGTATTTTGCAAAATTTAGTGATTATTAAGTCACTCTAACTAATATTAATTTTACTTAATTACTGACATGTAATTTAAGAGTTTTCAGGAATGGTGAGTTGTTAAGGAAAATCAACAAAATATCACCGATAACATTTCCGATTTCCAGATGAGTCAACATTCCAAATGCAGGAATTTTGTCTCGTGCTAGTCCAAGAAGCTGTATGACAATTTGAGTATTGCAAATTAATAATGATTTTTATTTCAATAACTTTTGTTTTCATTTTATTAGATTTCATTATGACAAAAACTTTAATGCGGATAGTGAAGTTTTATAACCATTGAAAGAATAATCCTAAACAGAAGGAATAGATTTCAACTTGATCAACAATTTCACAAATTCAGAAATGCACAAGGATTGTTTGGAAGAAGCATGACACTAGATACCAGATATAAGAAGTAGTTAGGTAAAACATTTAGTTAATTTTCATGGTTTTATAAAAAGTATAATGGATCACATTTAATGTTAGCTTTTATTCGAAATTTATGTTAGCTTTCATTCAAAATTGCAATTCTTTGGTAGGAAAGTTATGATGGAGAGGGTAAAGAGTTACAAAATTTAACAATGAGGGTTTTGAGTCTTACTTGTAGTGTTATTGATGTGAAAGAAATTAGAGCATATTTGATCAAGTGCATATTAAAAGAAGAAATCACTTAGAATAACAAAGATTAAATGTTCTTGTTTTTATTAAGTATAACATTCAACTTGAGATGAGACAAAAGGTTAGAAAAGAGAAAGATGATACTTATGATCTATATGTTTATTTGATATTGAATTAGATGATGAGTGAATCAATGAAAAAGAGGATCCTCGCCTACCAAACGATGTTTCATAAATGGATATACATGAATGTTTTACTCTTGAAGAGGGGTCTCAAAGCAAGAAAAGGAAAAGAGGTATTTATATTTAAACTGCAAAACTTGTACAATTAAATTAATCATAAATTTTATGATACTTATAATATATTTTTTGTTTCTTTTAATAGGTCCAAGAAATTTAAATACTAAGCTTGACAAAAGGCAAAATCAACAATAATCGCAAATGATAATGAAATTAAAAAGATAGTGAAGGAGGAGGAAGAGGATGAGAATGAACTCTAAGAAAATATTATATTAGAAGAAGAAAATGATCTAAGTGACATAAATCTCGGAGATGACGAATGAAATCATAAGATTAGGATGAGGGATTTAAATATAAGAAATAGTATTTTACATCTTATTATGTTTTGATTTTGCAGATTGAACATTTTGACTTCATTTTCATATATAATACTTCTAATGTTTTTTTTATATCACTTATTCTTATTTAAAGATATCATATTTTGTTTATTATGTATTTTGTGATTCATAATAAGATTTGATTCACGATTAAAAAATAATCGAAAAACGATTCACAATTCGAATCTCAATTCAATAACCATGAATCTCACAACTTTAATACATGCTCAAATGCAAGAAGAAATAGTAACAAAAGAAGACCCTCATAATGACTACAAAGAATTTGTAATTACTATTTTTTTTCTCAAGCTCTATATAAAAAAGAACTCTATAAAGCAAGAAGGCAGGCAAAACTCTTGTAACAAAAACATACACAAGATCTTAAGTGATCCTTAGTCTTGTAATTGTGAAGAAGAATATTGTTTGTATTCATAATTGCTAGAAGAGTGTGTTTTATCTTATACCATTCCTAAGATGTTACCCTCTTTTTAAGAGCAATTGAGTAATCTTTTATATAACTTTCTTTGTAAGTCTTTTAGTTTTAGTCAAGAGTGATTGTTGCCCAAATAATACTAAGTAGTTTAGCCAAGAGCGGTTTCTTCCAAATAATATTTGGTTTAGTCAGGAGTGGTTGTGTTCCAAACAATTATCAAGATTTAGCTAGGAGTGACTACGTTCTAAACAATATTTTGATTTTTGGCTAGGCGTGACCATGTGTTCAAATAATATTTGAGTTATTTTAGTCATGAGTGACTGAGGTCCAAGTAATACTCGTTTGTATTTTTGAAATCATAAAAATCAATCATCTGTTAAGTATAACTTCATTCGTCAATGTATTTCAGACGAAAAAAATTCAATTCTCCCTAATACCAAGTTCGATCCTAAAAAAATGAGCCATGTATTTTATTTTCTCTTTCTTCTAACAAGATTTAGGTGTTAAAAGGATTTTGTATTTCTATCTTCAAAGCATACAAATTTTTTTTGTAGATTTTTTGAAAAATTCTTACTAAAGTGATACATCATTATATTATTTAATTGCTCTTGAAGCCTGAAGCCTAATGAGACCTTCAATTTTGTACTTTACAATGCTTTTTGAATTCCTGTAATTCTAGACATAACTTGTTTCTATCTTTACAAGAGATTATTAAATATACGTTTATTTTAGGCCCATGCGCCCTAAAAAAGATTTTTCTTTTTTGATAGAGGATTTAGGATTGAGTTTTTTCTTATTAACGTGTTTGTTGTTCATATTTAGAGTTAATAGATTATTTTTTTAATCAATGTAATTTTTTCATTGCAAATTTAGAATAAAAATTGTAACATCTCAAATTTTTAGTTTAATATTATCAAAATATAAAATTACCTGAAAGTTTGAAATATAAATTAGTTAATATTGTCAAATTATATCATCTGATAGGATTATTAGGATGAACTTTTGATACATAATTTCTCGAAAAATATTTAAAAATTTAAGAGTCAAATCTTATATTAAGAAATATATATATATATATATATATATATATATATATATATATATATATATATATATATATATATATATTTATTTTGTAAAAAAAAGAAAGTGAAAATATAAAGATCTAAATATATTTAAATAAAAAGAAAGAAGAAGAGAGTATTAT
>Ga0099825_1005942_pt1 | contig 15486 bp, 9 predicted proteins | sample SiratroredBW_FD_76838 | JGI IMG/M metagenome (GOLD analysis project Ga0099825, IMG submission 76838) | Root nodule microbial communities of legume samples collected from California, USA - Siratro red BW | ecosystem: Host-associated > Plants > Roots > Nodule | place: USA: California | collected... | reverse complement strand
CTATTTAGCTACCTGGTTACCTAATGTCAACATCGAGGTCACTTGGTCACATGAACATTAACTCTAAAACCTAACCCAAAAAATTCCAAACCTCAAACTAAAACCGCATACCCCAAACTCGAAAACATAGCCCCAAACTCCAAACTCCGAACCCCAACCCGAAATCCTAAATTTGAAACCCTCAATCTAAAATACAAAACTAGATGTAAAACGAAGTAACAAAATCTCAACAAATTATGAACACACACGACTTCAAAGAGAGAAAAAAATATTTTATGTGTATATAAAGAAAAGAGAACTCGCACATATATAACCGACAAAAAAAAAACCACAAAAAAGAAGAAGCGAAAAATAAATCTCAAGTATTTTCTATCTTCTCCTCATCTCTTATTTACTCATTTTTTTTAATCCTTGATCACCCTTTTTGTTTTGCTTTTCTTTCTCTTTTAAATGATTATTTTTGTCTGTCACATCCTTCTTGTGTTCTTACTTTTTGTTCATTACTTACATTTTTTTTTTCATTTCTTTCTATTGTGTGCATAAAGAGTGGAATCAAAATGATTTGTGTGCTCAAAATACGAGAATGTGAAAAAGAGACAATGCGGGACTATATACACCAATGTCGTGTCAAACATGAGTGGGTGAGATGTTTTTTTTTTTTTTACATGTGAGTGTGTGTAGGATGAGTGAGAGAGAAAATGGAGAGCAGCTTAAAGAAATGAGAGGTAAGAGGAAAAATATGTGGTGCAAGAAGTGAATACAAGGGTAAACAAAGAAAAACTATGTTTTTTTTATTTCTCTATTTTTTTTATTTTTTGGTAAGACTTAATCGATTGGGCCTAGGTTACTGTTTATATTTCGCCTCTCACTTTTTTTTATGTTATTTTTTTTAAAACCTAAATATATTATGCTAAGGCTGTATTTTTATTTTGCTTTTGATTATTTTTTATTTTTATTTTCCGTACAACTTAATCGGTTGGGCCTAAGTCATTGCTTATATATTATTTAAAAAATGTAACGAAAAAGTTATACAAATTATATGTGTGTAAAATATTTTTTTTCCTACTTTAAATAAAGAAGAGAAATATATGTCAATAAAAAAACAAATTATAAGAAAGTAAAAAAATAAATATGAAAAAATAAGAAGGTAATACAACAATTTTAAAATAGAAACTCCTAAAGAGAGAGACAAAAATCACAAGACCTAATTAAAAAAAATATTTACTATAAAAATATCAAAAATTGCAACACAAATCTTCTAAAAAGAATCTCACAAATAAACAAGTAAATGAAAATTCAGTTAAACAGAACACAAATTAGTATTAAAAAAAAAACTCTAAAAAGATGACACAATCTCTTCTCTTTGTGTATATGTTATAAGTAAAACTTTTTTTAAAAATCACATTAAATTACTCACTTAAAATTATTGAATTGCTAAAATATTTTTATTTTAAATATAAAAATATTATTAAACTTAACTTGACAACTCCTACCTAACATATTCTTCCCTTCTAGCTTATACAATCTTGTGAAACAAATTAAGATTCACAAACTTCTCGGTAACGATCGACTAATGTGTTACATCACAATAACCAAACCATCTTTGTTAAATTCACCATCTCATAATTAATCCATATTCCTAATCTAATATACCGTCAAATAAATTTATGATATTGTCATTTAATTTTTAGCTGCTGTATTTCCCATCTTCCGAAATTTTGGGACTTCAAAAATTTTCTCTCACTTTGCATTATGCATGTTAATGTTGGGGGAGTAGCTAAAACAGCTGAAGTAATGGATGCTAATGTGCACGAAGTAGTAAATAAATCATGACAACATTGACTGCAATCACTAAACAAGTCCAAACGTAGATCAATTTTCCAATGTTATTTTATTTTTAAAAAAAAGAACATAATTTTGATTCCACGGTGAGGCTACCAATTAGCCAAGGTATCGCATTGGATTGGCATAGAAAGACAGCAAGAAAACTAAAATTCCTTACCCAAACGCCTGAAAAAGCAAACTATACCAACCAATATAAACTTGAATGCGGGCCACACCACCTTGTCCGCAAACATCGAAAACCAAAATGCGAAATTACCCAAACATCCCCATCCTTCGCTGCTCCCCTTCCGACACAACTCGTGCCATGCAAAGGACAAAACCATAATCATTCACAATTTCGGCTCACATTTTAAAAATTAACAAATGCAAATCTTACAAATTAAAAATTCTCATAAATATTGATATTATATGCAGCCTATTCAGAATTAATTTATTTATGATGAAAACAGAAATGATTTGAGTTTTGGACAGAAGGACAAAGATGTCCAGCGAAGCAACAAAAAGTTTGAAATCTGTATGATAAAGAGTAGGACTTGTGAGAAACAGTGTCCTTGCGGCTCTATGGAACACACCTGTTTTCTACTCTAAACAGTGTCCCTTTCGCTTTTCAAAGTGAAACTTTTCCCCTCTCCAACACAACACAACACAACACAACACTCTTCTATCTGCGCCTTCACTTGCAGAGGGGGAGAACACACACCTCACAAAACCCTAACTCCTTCCTCTTCCAAAGTCCCACATCCTAGAATCACTTCCTCACATTGTACCCTGTTCCTTAAAACCTTAAACCTGTTTTAAGTACCTTCACTCTAACTCTCTTTCTATTTTCAGAATGCCAAACCCAAAGCACCTTCTGCAAGCTACACTTTTGCTCTCGTCACTTCTTCTGGCCGTGTGCAAATCCACGATCGAGCCATGCTCCAACTCCGACTCATGCAACGCGCTTCTGGGGTACACCCTTTACACTGACCTCAAAGTCTCCGAAGTGGCGTCGCTCTTCCAAATCGACCCTATCGCGCTTCTCACCGCCAACGCCATCGACATCTCCTACCCCGACGTCGAGCACCACATCCTCCCTTCCAAGCTCTTCCTCAAGATCCCCATTTCCTGCTCCTGCGTCGACGGCATTCGCAAGTCCGTCGCCACCCACTACAAGACGCGCCCCTCCGACACCCTCTCCTCTATCGCCGACTCCGTCTACGGCGGCCTCGTCTCCTCCGACCAGCTCCGCGAGGCCAATTCCATTCCCGACCCCTCCGTCCTCGATGTGGGACAGAGCCTCGTCGTGCCTCTCCCCTGCACCTGCTTCAACGGCTCCGACAACTCCCTCCCCGCCATTTACCTCTCTTACGTCGTTCGCCCCGTTGATTCCCTCGCTGCCATTGCTGCCAGGTACTTCACCACGCTCACAGATTTGATGAATGTCAATGCCATGGGAAGCACTGCTATTAGCGACGGGGATATCCTTGCTGTTCCAATACCCGGTAATAAACTAATTTTTTTCTTTCTCTTTTTTTTTTTCTCAGCAATTTATAATGTTCTGTTCAATTTCTAACTCTTTTTCTTTTTTCTCTCTCCTGTTGCAGCCTGTGCTTCGGATTTTCCTAAATCCGCCTCTGATTTTGGCTTGCTTGTCCCTAATGGAAGCTATGCCATTACCGCGGGACACTGTGTCCAGTGTAGCTGTGGACCGAGAAATCTGAAGTACTAACTAAGCAACTGTTTTTCTCTGTTCTTAATTTATTTTTTCCCTGCATAAACCTAGATTCTCTTTTTGGATGTGAAGTGAAAAAATGGTATCTGTAGTGTTTGAGGAGGTGCTGTTTCTGGTGTTTAATGGTTTGTTACTTTTTTTGTAGTTTGTACTGTATGCCGGCTTCTCTCGCGGTTTCTTGCTCCAGCATGCAGTGTAGAGGCAGCAACCTTATGCTTGGGAATGTTACAGTTCAGCAGACTAGTGGTGGTTGCAATGTTACCTCTTGCAATTATGATGGCCTTGTTAATGGCACCATTGCTACAACGTATGTTTATATTCTGTGTACATGTGGCTTTAATCACGTATTTCAACAACGTGTATTTTGCTGTACTATTCTTTGAGTTTAAGATTGTTTAATTTTTGTTCTCGTCTTGCAGGCTGTCCCCTTCTCTTCAGCCTCGATGTCCAGGTTAGTGTTAGATAAACACAGCTCAAATGATGCATTGTTTTGATTTTCATTTTGGATGATTTATTTACTGAGATGTGTTGATATGACAAAAACAATGTACATAAACTTGAGCTTACTTTTGGAGTTAAAATGTGGAAACTCAAATTCTAAGATGGCATAAGAGCATTACATCTTCTATTTAGCTACTTGGGCCAAACATGCCTCGTTTCTGAATACACATCAACTTTAAATGTCTGAATTCCCTAATTAGTTTTGATGTTAGAGATACAAACGATGAATCAGGGTCAAACCTTCGTGCCTTTTCTATGTGCTATCCATGCACATTGAGTTTATAATAGACTTAAAATTTAGTTAGGTTTGATGTTCTGTAGCATTGTTATTCTGCATTAAAGTGATGCCAAGAAACGTAGCAATCTGTATCTGGCTCAAACCGATCATCAGGGATGTTCCAGTTGCAATTCCTAATTTAACATACTCCAATCAAATTCACTCCCAAGAGAAAAAATGATGACTTTGTATATCCTCAAATGCCTTATAAATATATTTCAAATGATGTTACAGGTCCGCTGGAATTCCCTCCTCTCATTGCCCCTCCTACAACCGTTGCAAAAGACACAGTTTTTGGACCAGCACCAGCACCACTGTTCGACGGAGCAGGTCCTATATCACCCATATCCTCAGTGGTTCCTTCAACGGGGCTCCCAGGATTCTCTCCTGCAAATGGCCCTATTAGCGGCATTTCTTCTGGTGCTTCTGCTGCATGCTCCTTGGTGAAACCATTACCCGCTTTGACGTATGCACTTGTGTTATTGCTTGTCAAGTTGATGATACCCGTGGCCTTGTAATCTTATCATTTTTGTGGTGGGTTCAGTTTTCCTGCTACTTTCTTTGTCACGGGTGCTCCTTGTAGTTGCTGCTGATATTCATTCTGTACTCTTGTACTCATTCGTGAATCTGGAGAACTATGGAATTTCGGGTTTCATCACTACCTTAGCCATTTATGTTTTCTGTTTGTTTAATTATCCTGTTTAACTAGTGTCAGTAATTCTAGGTATAATCTGTATAGAAGCTCTGAATTTGACGGTGACGCTTACTGTGATTAACTTTTTTAATTATTATCTGCCTTTTGTAATGCCAAGTTAATTAACATTCTTGGTGTCTCCCTGATCTTAAATACCTTCGGATATTTTTTAACATTTTTTCTGAGGCGTGGTCCAATTTAGGAGTGGAACCTAATAATGCAAATAAGAACGAAAACACATTAATTAAAATAGGGACATTTCAGCAAACAAATCTGATAACCATGAGAGACTTTTGGACTTCACGATGGGACAGGAAACAAGAACAGAAGTTAATTTTTGAGTATGAAAAATTTTAAGGATTTAATTTGAATATATTGATAAGTCATCGTAGTAATGATAAGCTTCTCTACTACTTATTTAATATATATACATTTAAATGAGTTGTAATTGATCAATGATGCCAGTTTTAGTAATAATAATATATAGCAATTCAGTTCTGTATAATAGTCCAACTTCATGTTGGTTGGATATTAAGCAGACATCAGAAATATTATGACATCATAAGTTTAATTTGTACGATAAAGAATTGGTGTTTCTTTATGAGGTGCACATGTAGGGTGTCAAAAGTCGGTTAGCATGATTGAGTTATCATGAGTAGAGTTAAAGAGTTAACTTAATCTGACCTTTCTTTTTTTAACTAAATGTTATAGCCGAAGTTTAAGTGAATAGAATTATTTAAGTATATATTTTTTAATTTATTTCATATATTTATTAATTATAGTTAAACTGATTTGATTCAATTTATTTATTTATTAACTTGTTTTATATATTTATTTTTATATAATCGAAGTAATTTTATTCGATTCATCTTTTTATCGTAACCTTTTTTTAATATAATCAGGATGTTATTACACATGTTTTGACTATTTTTTAAAATATTTTTATTTCTTATTCTGACTATTTCAAAACCATCCATAAAGCTAAGAAAATTGAAATTTTGTAATATTTTTATTGTTTTTTTTTAAATTTATGTCCACTTTTAATTTTTATACACTTTATAGTCTCATGAGTATGTTAAAAGAAAGTAGAATATTTATATTTTTTTTAAATAGTATCATACTTTCTTATTTTAATTGTATAAATTATATTTCTTTTACTTCTCTCACGTTAGGGAAGTATTTTTCTAAATTTTTTTGCTTAAATACGTTTGAGGTCAGGATCATTCTTCATCCTTTCTTCTAATAATCTTTTAGGACTATTTAGTTTATCCTATCAACATAAAGACAATATAATTTACTTTTTAATTATCGGGACAATTCATAATTTCTAGAGAATTATATACTTAAACTTTTTTTAGACTATAATCTTTAAAGAATTGTGAAGGTTTGTTTTTTCTAAATTCAATTAAATTTTTGAAAACATGTTCTTAAAACCTTTGGTTCTTTTATAATGTTATCACCATGCTATGATAATTTTACCACTTATATCAACTTAGTATTCTTTCTATTATTTGTCACATGGATTTATACAAGTTATAATATATAAAAAGTTCACGATACACTACAATTCACATATGAAACATTTATTTGATACTATCTAATTGTAACACTTTTTTCAATATAGTATGATTGTTAATTTAATTGTATTTTAAGATATAATATTTTATATTATTCCTTGTCACATAATATATTTCTCTACACCTATGTCAAAATATAAAATGAAGAGTTTATCAATACATTCAATTTTAATTTACATTAGAAATATTTGAATTACTTTTTTATAATACATAAATGAGTTTTATCATGATTAAAAAAATAACACAAAATTATTGTGTCTTGAGTAATATTTACTCATTTGAATCCTTAAGATTAAACCTTCAATTACAATTTTATCAAATCTTAAATATTTATTATAAATAATTATTAGAAGAATTTTGTATTTAATAGTGATAATAGTTAGTTTAATATGAAAGTATAAAGTAGGAAAAAATCACGAGAAGAAGAAAATATGTATTTATCAGTAAACTAATATATACACACACATTAAATACAAAAAATAATAAAATAAGATAAGTTGAAAACATCCTACCAAGTAATGATAATTATTAAATGAATAAAATGAGGTTAGACAATGTTCAATTATAAAGTAACTTACCAAATAAATAAATAAATAAAGTGAGTTTAGAGACATTTTTTAGTAAATATAACTGTAAATTAACAAATAAATAAATATAACGAAGTTAAAGATATTCATGTAGTGAAATAGTTGTAACATTAACAAATGAATAAATGTAGTTGTAAAATTAATAAATAAATATGTTGGGAGGATTTCAGAGGAAAATTTTGGAAAGATTTCACAAGAATGAAAATTGAGTCAAACCATATAAACAAATGACACCACCTTCAATCAAAAACCTTAACACATTAGGTTCATGAGTCTTCTTTCTTATATGTTGCTTAACTTTCTCATTCTTACATAATGTGAGACTTGCACTTAAATACCTAACAATCCCTCTCTCAAGTGAGAGTCTCTCCTCCACGTTGATACACTCTCCCTCGAGCGGAAACAAACGACTCCTTACTTGTACACTTATACGGGACAAGCTTGCTTGAAATCTCCATTAGGAAGACTTTCGATATAGGGTCACCCAAGCCGCAAATCTGGCTCTGATACCACTTGTTGGGAGAATCCGAGAAAAAAACCTTAGAAAGATCTTACAAGAATGAGAATTGAGCTAAACCATATAAACAAATAACACTACCTTCAACCTAATATGACACTTAGTCTCACACTTAAATACCTAACAAAATAAATAAGATGAGGTTAAAAATACTTAATAGGATAATATAATTATAAAGTAAATAAGTAAATAAATAAAGCCACATCAGTGACATGTGAAGTAACATGTGAAGGAAGAAATATAATTGTAAGATTAACATGTAAATGAGTAGAATGAGTTTGGTTTTTGTTAGTTACTGATAGTTTAATCGTTTTTTAAGTAAATTATGTTCCTTTTAACTCACATTTAATATTTTTTTTCAATCCAACCCAACTTAAACACATGATGAGCCAATTTAGTCATAGAATTCAACCCATTTTGGCACTCATATATTTTATCATCCCCTTATTTGACTTAAATTTTTATAAAAAAGCAATGAAAACAAAAGACTTTAATTTCAATACCAAAGAAAATATCGATTTTACATATTATAACAATCAATTTTATTATTATAGTAATAATACGAATTAAAATTAATGCAATTTCTATCGAATTGATTATGCAATAAACAATACAAAGTTCAGTTATAATAATACTCTCCGCATCAAACTTGTTGAACATGAGCACAAAAAATAAATGCAATTTTTAAATTGTTTTTAGGATGTTCGGATTTGTTTTTTTTAAGAATGGATTTACATCTCTCCAAGAATTATTGAGAATAGTTACTGTGCATTGTTTCAATTTGTTTTTTTAATTGATCTAGAAATAAATATTTAAATATGTATTTGGTATAATTATTAGAGATTTTCATTTATTAGTGTTTTAATAGCTAATATTTCACACTTAAGTTGTTAATCCGGATATTTTAGATTAGATTAATACTATCTTATATATTAAAATTATATTTTTATTTATAGGCTTTTAAATAGGTTTATCAATGAATGAGAGAGACTCAAATTTTTGTAGGCCCCTTATTTATTTTCATTTATATGTTTAGTGTGATAATCATCACTTATATGTCATTAGTGATATTAGTGATCGTTATCAAGGGAATGTTAATATTGACAAAAATCAAGATAAGTTGGCCAATTTGACTGACAGTGTAAAATGTTTAATCTGAAATGATGGGCCAATCAATTTAAGTTCTTGTAATGTTATTTGAAATGGTTGACCGGTCGACTTAGTAAATTGTATTGTTGTTTGAAATGGTTGTTCACGTATACTTGATAATAAAATAACATACCTATTTTGCATTTTAATTGTTGTGAATCAAAAAAGTAAATATACTTTTGTGACTTTTTCTTTTTTTTATTCAGCGGAAGGAGATGGAACTTTGTTAGCCTTCGTTTTTTTTTTTCTTCATCTTTCAAGAGTAAAATATAATGATTTTTTTTGTTTAATCTTTTTAATTATAGATGACAAATTGAGTTATTTTTATTTGTTAGGAAAATGGCAGTTGGGCCTGAAGCCCGGGAAGTTTTATTGCACGAGTTCCTCCCTGCGCTGTTGAAAGTGAAAGCAGAAGGAAGTTGAAGGGACACAGCGCAAGCACGCCATGCCTTCTGCACCTTCCAAACTCTACGCAGGTTCTGTGCACTCTCTTCATCTCTTCTTCTCTAATTCTCTTCACTCACCATGCTTTCTTTGCAGACGATGTGAGCCTTCTGGTTGTGACGCTAGACACCAATCCTTTCTTCTGGGCCACTTTCCCCTTCCCCTTCGCCGAGTTCCTCTCCCAAGTAATTCCCCTTCCCCAACCACTTTACCACTCCCATTCCCTTCCAATCTCAACGTTCTCGCTTCATTTCCCAGGTACTCGCCTTTCTCAACTCGATCCTGCTCCTCGGCCAGCTCAACCAGGTCGTCGTCATCGCCACCGGATGCAACTCTTGCGCCTACGTCTACGATTCCACTTCCGAACGGAACCACGGTTCCACCACCGGCACAATGCCCGCGCTTTATTCCAACCTACTCCACAATCTCCAAGAGTTTCTCGCTAGGGACCAGCAATTAGACTCGCCTCACAAACCGGGAACCGTTCCTTCTTCGCTCTTGTCCGGCTCCTTGTCCATGGCGCTTTGTTGTATCCTTATCGCCGATTCGGTTTCCAAGTTCTTTGGATTCTCGCTCATGAAATTGAAAACACCGTGTGTTGCTGATTAGGGCTTTGACTTTTATTTGTTTTACCTGATTGGATTACCAGATATACAGAGAGCTTTTCGTTTAGGACCTATGCCTCCGCAGCCTCGGGTGCGTGTATATGCTTGCTTATCGCCAATTTGTTATTGCATTGAGTTTTCTGATGAGTTGCAACTGTCACTGGAACTGTCAGTCAACTATGATTGACTTTTGCCTTTTATTGCATTGATGAGGATCCGTATGAGTTTGATGTTAGACTATGGAACTGATATGCGGGTTTTTTCTGTCATCAAATGTTGATATTGCGTGGCTTGCTCTTTGTTACACTCTTATTTTTGGTATTGGGTGTTTGATTGAATTTATTCATGCTAAACATTTCATTTACCTTTCGTTTTTTTTGCTTGGTTGTAATATGAGAAAGCATTGAGGTTTAGTCTCCTCTATAAACTTTTATGGGCCAAAATTGAGTTGGATGGTCCAAGTTATTATTTTTTAATTTCTAGTTGATGTTGAACTTGTTTAAACTAGAGACGATTTTTGAAAACTCTCTGCTGCTAATTCATTTACATGTCTGGTCTAATATTTGGCTGTTTCTGTTTCAGGATTCTAAAATTTTTCAGCCAATGTACATTTTTGTTGTTTTTTTCTTTAATTTGGCATTTCTTTCGAATTTGTTAATTTTAAATAATTGCTGTATTACTTACTGGTTTATGAACAGATTTTATGTTTGCAAGGGGCTGCCGATGGACCAGAACAGTGTGTTCCTCACAATCTTTACCTTTTATATATTTAATATATCATTGACCTTCCACTTCAAATAACACCTTCTATCCTTTTCAGGTACGTGGCAATCATGAATGCAATATTCTCCGCACAGCGTTCTACTGTATGTGCTGAATCTTTGCCTTTATTTTCTTTCTTCTTTCAACTTTGGCTTTTTTCTTGCCCGGAGACTGTTAAGTAGTCAGGCATTTTTTCAGCTATATATTTGTATAACTAATACGTGAAGATTGCTTGTATTTTTAGTTGTAACTAGTATTTATGTGTAAGTAACATTTTATATTGTAGGTTCCTATAGATTCTTGTTATATTGGCTCAAACAATTCTGCATTCCTCCAGCAGGTAGTTAAGTACACACACATATTGAATGAGGTGACATTGCAGTTTGCAGAATACGTTTAATTGATAAGGTCATTTTTTGTGTGTCATGAATGACAGGCTTCATACATAACCGGTGGAATATATTACAAGCCTCCTCAATTGGACGGGCTTTATCAATATCTTTCAGTAAGCTTGTGTTTAATTGTCTGTTTTGAAGCATTGGTGTGACTTGCAATACAGTTTTTTTTTGGCTAGTCAGCGATTGCTGTTATTTTTATCATGAAGAAAGCCACGGCCACCAAATATTAGTGGCTCTGGCCTCTCCACACCAAAGTCCAAACTCATCTACCTTGTTTGCGTAATGCCAAAACTGTCCACCCTTTTATCTTTTTGTTGAAACTTGAATTCAACTATGCTTTATGGGGATATAATATTCTTCTTCTGATTCTGGAAGACAGGGAAAGTAGGCCATAAATTGAGATTCATAGGAGCACGTCACTTCCTGAAAGTCCACACATTGACTTGAATACAGTTGTTAAAACTTATTTTTCGACCTTGACCATGCATATAATTCAAGAATTTATTGCAACCTATTTGCATATATCATATAAAATTTAAAAGATTTATTTGTGGTATGGAGACATCTGTGATTGCGAGAGACAATATATGTTGCTGATACTGGTGTGTTGCTTATATCTGTCAATCAAACAAGGACTGAATTCATGGCTTTGTGTCACCTTCATCCTTTGCTTTAGGGTTGGTGAAAACTTTTTTCTCAGCTTTAAGTAGTTCATAATTGATAAGGATTGACATGCTCAATGACTTTAGAATACCTGCAAGAGAAATGACTGAGATGCTATTATAGTGTGTTCTATGTCTTCTTTCTAGAGAGGAAGTGTTTTAAGACACAATCAGTTTAAAATTTGATGACACAGCTAGTTGCTATTCTACAAAAAAGTTCTTAAATTTATTGACAAAAATAGATTTGATAATATTATAAGTTGTATAGTTTCTTTCTACCTCTGGTGTGTGGGATTGGACCTCTTTCTTTCATGGTTGCTCCTCAAGATAGGTGGTTACTTTGTCTGTCATAGTACAAACGACCTAGTGGTGGTGAGGTCCTTTTTGGGTCAGCATAAATGTTGGAAAATCTTTCAAAATCATGTAGTTGGGTTGTTGTGATGCAACCTGGACCAACACAGTCGTAGTTGCTAGACAGAACTCTAGGGACTACAGTGGAACGAATATTCCTGCTACTACATAGCTAAACTCCTACAAAGGGCTTATGCTGACTGTCCATAACAAGCTCAATGGTTCTCTTCCTACCTCCCCCCTCTCTCTGTTCCAACCCATTACACAATCAGCTTATTTCTCTTTCTGTGAAGCCAACATTCTCCTGTGGCCCTTCTTATTTTTCCTAACACATCTCTCCTACTATGGGCATGGGTAGCTGATGTGCTAAATTTGGGCTCATATTTTCTTTTAGGGTCCTAATTGGTCAAGTTTAGGCTTTGTTTTATTGAGTATATAATTCCTAAAGAATGAAGCAATTGACTTGCTATTTTCTTCTAGGGAAGCAACTCAACCAAATAATTTAGCAAAAGTGAAAAACTAATGTTATAAATCATGACTTGAAACTTAAATGATTGGCTTCTGAAAGGGAATAAACAAATATCATTTCTTTTTCAAATCAGATTTGAATTATTTGTCTTTTCAAATTTACCTTTTGTTTTACCCCTGACAGTAATCTAACCTTGTTTATGCAGACAGTGTTTGCGACTGATTTACATTCTCGTGCATTTTTAAGGCTTCCTAAATCTGTGGGTGTGGATTTTCGCGCCTCGTAAGTTTTTCCTTAGTCAACCTTTTCTTATTTAAGATTTTGTATTTCATTTTCTTTCCCTCTCTGTTTCTTCTTTCTCCTGTACAAACATTCGGACAAGTTATCATTGAACTTTGTTTTTTTCTCCAAATGTTTTTTATCTTCCCTTTTGAATTTATGTTGGTTTGAAGATCCACAGCTATTAATGACTCTGTTCTTGTAAACAGAACCACAATTTTATGCAATCAGTAACCCAACTTTTAAAACCCCGAATTTGCTTAATATCAACACCTAAGTGACATTTGTAGTTACCTTTTTGATATAAATTAGTACATTGTTAAAATGAATCACACCAAGCACTGGATTTCTTTGAGATGGATGATATATGTAATGTCATTTTAGTGGATTTATACAAGTTGCGTGTGTTAAATTCCTTAGCCCTGCATTTTAATTATGTCAATCTTCTTCTGTTTACTGTAGAATTGGCAATCTACAAGTTGTGTGTTAAAGTCGTATACCTAAAATGTATGAATTGTGCAGGTGCTTCTGCCATAAACAAACAATTGACATGGGCTTTGTATGTTCTGTATGCTTATCCATATTCTGTGAGCATCATGATAAGTGTTCAACCTGTGGGTAAGTGTTTATTTTCCTCAACTTAGCCATTTGTCATTCTGTTTCCGTAAAGTTTCTCCATATGCTATGTATCAAATGAGTGTAGATATTCATCGTTTAGTTAGCAGAGAGAGGAATTGATTCAATTTTTATAGAATCTTTCTTTTTCAATTGTATTCCTTTAATAGTTCCTTTAGTAGTTTATTATCAGACTGCTGTTACCTTTTTGATAATTTGATACAATTATCAGTTTCTCTCTGTAGCTGAAACTTATAGCCATAGGGGAAAGACTGTATCTCATACAGGGGTTAGCATGTCAGGAACAGCTATGAGATGAGGAAGACAATCCCAGCTGATTAATATGAAGTTTTCAGCCCTGTATTTGAATGATCTCATGATAATACCCTCACAGCCCCAATGTTTTCCAGAAGCATACAATTTTCATGGGCTATGTTTCGTCTGTATGATTATGTTCCAGCATATGCGTTTCTAAAGAAAGTTAAATTTTAGTCCACGGACCATATTGGTTACTGAAAGATAAGATTTTTCATCACAGATAAACTAGCCAATGAATTCAATGGTAGTTTTTAACATAAATTTTAGCCACATACTAGTTTGCCACCAGATCTCTGCTGCTAGATGAATGTCCTGGTGATACTTGCTTTTCTTCATGTTTAAGTTTGTCGATACAAAATTATATATGAAGTATGCTCGTTATTCCTATCCTCTAAAGCAAATTATAGAGTGTGAGATGTGAAATGAAACTTCTGTGTATTGACCTTTGACAATCTGTGGCTTGAGAGTTTTAAGGGAAAAATGAGTTCCGTGTGAATTTATTATCCCGTAGGATGTAATTTAAATGAGTATATAGAAAGACTAGTCGAAAGCAGCAGTCCTGCAATATATGCTGAATTGTTTTGTCGTCTGGTAATTTGAAAATAGAATATCAAATTCTGTTAATCACGAGTTGAAGTTTCACAGCTGGTCACAATATAATGTTAACGATAGATAGAAAAGAGAAGCACAAATGTGAATGCATATTAGATGGAAACAACATTCAGGATGGAGACTAATATTCAGACCAAGATGTTGAATGGAAACTTGGTCAGTTGATACTGCATTTTTCATCATTTACCTCTGTTGGCTATGTTGTGTCTTTTCATTTTCTGCAGGTCTGTATTTGGTCAAGCTCAACTAGATGCTTCAGCAGCCAACAGGAAAAGAAAGGCTTGACTTGAGTGCGCAACATACTTTGCCACACCATGAGAGCTGATCAAAGTTGTCTTTATACACGTAGCATAATGAAATTTTGGCGTCAAATATATTTTCCGTCTGTCTTGGCGGGAAACTGAAGTTCGTTGTGGAATTATTGTAGGCCTATAAAAGTGAGCATCGATCTGAAAGTTTCATTAATTGCTTAGCAGGAACTCTTCATATTGGGGCTGCATAAAAGGCATTTTATATGATAATTTCATTTGCTGTTGAAATCCATGATTTGCATTATGTTTAATATGTTGGCCGAGCTCTTCTCTTTTAGAGCATCTGATTTTTCCCAACAATTTATTGACACAATACAATGTTAATTTATGTTGCCCCAATGTTTTACTTTTTTTTAAAATAGAACAATGAATATTGAGTCCTCATAAATGAAACTCTAGTTTCCATTTACCTAATGATGAGTCCTGCACATCCATGACTTCGTCCTGTACCTCCATATTTTGCCAAAATACTGAAAATATCTTTTATGGATTATACAATTTGGAATATATTACAATTTGAAATATAATTTTTGTATTTCGGTTGTATAAATCGGAATATAGAAAAAAGTTTATATTTTGAATTGTATAATCAAAAACAAAAGAATGTTTGTATTTTGGATTGTATAATCTGAAATAAAAAAATTATATTATAGATTATATAATTTAAAATATAGTTTTTATATTTTAGATTGTAAAATATAGAATATAATTTTTATATTTTGAATTGTGTAATATGGAATGGTAAAAAATTAAGAGTGTAGGATTTATTTATTTTTCTTTTCATGGTCAATTTGAGGTG